>MTLE01000417.1_pt1 | contig 186500 bp, 167 predicted proteins | sample 1982461 | NCBI WGS metagenome assembly MTLE01 (sample SAMN05712605, study PRJNA340218) | biofilm metagenome | isolation source: sample SPL anode biofilm adapted to -200 mV | place: USA | collected 2012-02-03
AGCATAATTCTGTCACCCGTTCCGGGTTTTTGTTGTGCATTGTTCTTGTTGCCTATAATCATGTCAGCCCTTCGGGCTTTAAAATAGAGCGTTGTCGTTGCCGAATAACTCCCAAGGAGGTTATAGAATATAATAGATGAGTTTAAGATTTCGAGGGGATGACAGACCCAATTTTTTGCGCAGTCAATAACCTCCCTATATTAAAACCAGCTCCTCGGGCTTGAGGAATTGGTGTGTCATCACCGTCAAAAAACTCCGAAGGAGTGTAATGATTATAGAATAGGTGACACAGATGAGTTTAAAATCCCGAAGGGATGACAGAACCAAAAAGAAAGGATATCATCAAATACAAACTCCGAATTTCATTGAAACTCGGAGTTTGTTATTCTTAACCGAAGAAGTTTTTCATTCGTTCGAAGAAGTTTCGATCGTTGGCGTCGGGGTTGGGTGTAAAGTTTTCCGACTCGGCCATTTTCTCCACCACCTTCTCCTCGTCGCGGGTTAGCTTTTTGGGAACCCACACGTTTACGTGCACCAGCAGGTCGCCTTTACCGTATCCGTTCACGTCGGGGATACCCTTGCCTCTTAGCCGAAGTATCTTTCCGGGTTGGGTACCGGGGTCAATCTTAATCTTAACCTTGCTATCTACTGTAGGCACCTCAATGGTGGAGCCTAAGGCTGCCTGAGGGAAACTTACAAATAGGTTGTGAATAAGGTCGTTGCCATCGCGAATCAGCTCTGGGTTTGGCTCCTCCTCAATGAGTACCAGCAGGTCGCCATTTACGCCTCCTCGGCGGGCTGCGTTGCCACGACCGGAAACGGAGAGCTGCATGCCCTCGGCTACGCCAGCCGGAATGCGAATTTCGATAACCTCTTCACCTCTTACAATGCCTTCGCCATTGCAGGCAGAGCATGGGTGGGTAATGGTTTTGCCATCGCCTCCACAGGTGGGACAGGTGCTCGAGGTTTGCATTTGGCCAAGAATGGTGTTGCTAATGCGAGTTACCGTTCCTGTTCCCCTACAGGTGCTGCAGGTGGAGTAGCCGTTGTTGCCTTCGGCACCGGTTCCGCTACATTTTTTGCAGGCAACGTGCTTATTTACCTTAATTTTTTTCTCCACGCCATTGGCAACTTCCTGGAGGTTGAGCTTTACCTTGATGCGAAGGTCGGAGCCGCGGCTAACTCGCCGTCCTCCACCATGCGATCCGGAAGAAAATCCGCCAAACCCGCCAAAATGTCCTCCAAAGATGTCACCGAAGTGGGAAAATATGTCGTCCATGGTCATGCCGCCACCACCGAAGCCGCCGCCCATTCCGCCATTGCCCATTCCGGCATGTCCATACTGGTCGTAGCGAGCACGTTTGTTGTCGTCGCTCAGCACCTCGTAGGCTTCAGCAGCCTCCTTAAAATTCTCCTCAGCCTCTTTGTTGCCGGGATTCTTGTCGGGATGGTATTTGATGGCCATTTGCCGATAAGCCTTCTTAATCTCGGCGGCTGAGGCATTTTTTGAGATGCCTAGTATTTCGTAATAGTCGCGTTTTGCCATTGTATAGTAACCCCTTTAATAATAAGATGTAATCAGCAAATCAACGTTGTTACTCACCAACAACAACCTTTGAGTAGCGAATAACCTTTTCGTTGAGCAGGTATCCTTTTTGGATAACGTCTACCACCTTGCCCTTGGCGTTTTCGTCGGGGGAAGGAATTTTGGTGATAGCCTCGTGCAGGTCGGTGTTGAGCTCATGCCCCATGGCATCAATCTCGGCTACGCCCTGTCGCTTTAAAAACTCTCCAAACTTATTGGCAATGAGTTGTATGCCCTCTTTTACTGCCTGTAGGTCTGTGGACTGTTCAATAGATTTTAGGGCTCTATCGAAGTCGTCCACAACGTGCAGCAGCTCCACTATTACCGATTCTCCTGCGGTCTTAATAAGATCCTCGCGCTCTTTGCGTGAACGCTTTCTAAAGTTATCGAACTCGGCCGAAAGCCTGAGGTAGCGATCCTTCGATTCGGCCAGCTGCTCCTCCAACGATGGGCCAGCGGTTACCTGTGCTTCCTCGTTTTTCTCTGCATTCTGTTCTGCTTGAGCATTTTCTTGAGCCTGTGGCTCCTGTGTATTCACGGTCTCCTTTTCCTTAGGCTCTTCGCCCTCTTGATGCTTTTTATGCTTGGTCATATCGAAAATCAAATAATATTTTACGCGAAGTGGTGAAAGCAAAAAGCTTGCCACTTCGAAAAAAGCGACATTTTGTCGGTTAGCGTATTTCTAGATGCGACGGATTTGTGCCCCTAGCTTATTCAGCCGTTCGTCGATTCGTTCGTATCCACGGTCGATCTGCTCAATGTTGTGGATAACCGATGTGCCTTCGGCAGACATGGCGGCAATGAGCAGCGCAACCCCTGCACGGATATCGGGCGAGGTCATGGTGGTAGCCCTCAGCTTAAGCCTATTAGCCTGTCCAATAACGGAGGCACGGTGAGGATCGCAGAGGATAATCTGTGCTCCCATGTCGATGAGCTTGTCCACAAAGAAGAGGCGGCTTTCAAACATTTTCTGGTGGATGAGTACGCTCCCTTTTGCCTGTGTGGCCACTACCAAGAATACGCTGAGAAGGTCTGGGGTAAGCCCAGGCCATGGCGAGTCGGCAATGGTGAGAATACTGCCATCGATGAACGATTCAATCTCGTAGCAATCGTGAGCAGGGATGAGGATATCGTCGCCTTTACGTTGCAACTCAATACCCATGCGCTCAAAAGAGTATGGGATAATGCCCAGCTCGTCGTAAGAGACATTCTTAATGGTGATTTCGCTATGGGTCATGGCGGCCATGCCGATAAAGCTGCCGATTTCAATCATGTCGGGCAGGATGGTGTGCTCTGCACCATGCAGCTCGGTAACACCTTCCACCGTTAGCAGGTTGGAACCAATGCCCGAAATTTGTGCTCCCATTCGGTTGAGCAGCTTGCACAGCTGCTGGACGTAGGGTTCACACGCGGCGTTGTAGATGGTGGTTTTGCCCTTGGCCATCACAGCCGCCATTAAAATGTTGGCGGTGCCGGTAACCGAAGCCTCATCGAGCAGCATATAGCATCCCGTAAGGTTGCTAGCTTCCACAGCATAGTAGTTTTGTGCTATGCTGAAGTCGAAGTTGGCACCAAGGCGTTGAAATCCCAAGAAGTGGGTGTCAAGGCGTCGCCGGCCAATTTTATCACCTCCCGGACGTGGAATGTAGCCCTTGCCGTAGCGGGCAAGGAGCGGGCCTACAACCATAATGGAACCTCTTAGGCTGGCTGCCTTTACACGAAATTCATCACTTCGTAGGTAGTTGATGTCCACATTGGCCGCCTTGAAGCGGTAGCTGGTTTCGCCTACCTTATGCACCTCAACACCCATTCCTTGCAGCAGCTCAATAAGCTTGTTCACGTCAAGGATGTTTGGCACATTGTGAATGGTAACCTCTTCGGGCGTAAGCAGCACGGCGCAAAGAATTTGTAATGCCTCATTCTTTGCCCCTTGAGGTTGAATTTCGCCAGAGAGCTTTAGCCCTCCTTTAATTTCAAAGGTTCCCATAGAGCCTTATGATTTATTTTTTCCGAGAGTGTTGTTGGTGTGGTGGACGTCTCTTGATTTTGTTGCTTGTCTGCATTTCACGCCTATCCTGCAGCTTAAACTCCGGCTTAAGGCTGAGCTTTCCCTTGGAGAAATCGCCTAGGTCGCGAAGGATAAGATCGTCGGTTACCGAATCCTTGTTCCAAGCAATGTACGATTTCTTCATCTGGTTGGCTATGGCCAAAACGAGGTAATCCTTCTCCTCTCCATCCTCCATTGCTGCAACGGTTTTTATCATCGACTCCAGCACACGGCCGTAGTGCTTGTGCCTTAGCGTAGAGGGGGCATATGGCACAGGACGAGGTTTTTCTTGAAGTTTCTCCCTAAGTGGGGTGGGGTATGGCGAATCGATGTCGAGCTTAAAGTCGGACATAATGGCCAGATGGTCCCACAGCTTATGCTTAAAGTCCGCTTGGTCGCGTAGCTGAGGCATGAGTGTGCCCATTACGGCAATTATCGATCGGGCAACAAGGTTTCGCTGATCTCGGTCTTCAATGGTCATGGCGTAGTCCACCATCTGTTGCACGTTTCTTCCGTATTCGGGAAGGAAAAGTTTTTTACGTTGGGTATTGTAGTCCATTATAGTGATTTAGTGTTCAAATGAGCACCGGAGAGCCGGTAACTTCAACAAGCACAAAGCTAGCACATTAAAAGCAATTAACAAAACGGTCCTACTGATTTGCAATCTTTAGGCGGGCGAACTTGAGTAAAAGTGTTTTTTGTCCTGTGGATGGAAAAAATACGGTCGCCTTGCGGTTGGCCGAGTCACCTTCGGCAGCCACTACCTTTCCAACACCAAATCGTTCGTGCTCTACCTGAACACCAGCCACGATTTCATCCGGTGAGCAATCCCTGAAACTTTTAGCTATTGGCTCGTTAAATTCAACAGGGGTGCTGGTCTTCTGGGTTTTTACGCTAGAGGTAATTACCCTTTTCTCCTTTGCCGGAATATTTTTTTGGTAGGGATTGGAAAACGATCCGTAGCTCTTGGAAAATCCACCTCCTTGGGTAGAGAGGTTCAGCAGGCTGTTGCCACCATCGTCGTCGGGTGCCTCACCCGTGTCGAGGTAACTTTCGTCAATCTCCTTTAAAAAACGACTTGGACGACATGTGGTAGGTGACCCCCAACGGTAACGTTGCATGGCGTAGGAGATGGTTGCCCGTCTTTCGGCACGTGTAATTGCAACGTAAAACAGCCGTCGCTCCTCCTCCAGCTCTTGCTCAGTGCTCATGCTCATGCGCGAGGGGAAAAGCTCTTCTTCCAATCCAACCAGATACACGTATTTAAACTCGAGCCCTTTGGCCGAGTGCACGGTCATAATGGTAACCTTATCACGGTCCTCGGGCTTATCCTTGTCGGCATCGGTGAGCAGCGAAACGGTTTCTAAAAAGCGGTCGAGGGTTAGTGCTTCATCGCTCTCCTCCTCCTTTTTCAGTTCCTCGGTAAATTCCCTGATGCTGTTGAGCAGCTCTTCCAAGTTTTCCAGCTTGGAGACTCCCTCGTTGGTCTTATCCTGCCGGAGGTCGTGAATAACTCCCGATTTGGTGGCAATGGTAAGGGCTAAGTCGTAGGCCTCCAGCGTAGTGATTTGCGAGGCCATCTCGCTGATAAGGGCTACAAAATCGGTAAGCTTTCGTGCCGCCGTCTCCTTAACTTCGGGCTCAAGCGTGCGAATGTTTTGTGCGGCCTCCCAAATGCTTATCCCGTTAGTGGAGGCAGCGGCCTCTACTCGCGACATGGTGGTTTCACCAATGCCTCGGGCGGGAAAGTTTACCACCCGCTTGAATGCCTCGTCGTCGTTGTGGTTCAATACCAGACGGAAGTAGGCTAGGAGGTCCTTTATCTCCTTGCGTTGGTAAAACGAAAGCCCGCCGTACACCTTGTAGGGGATATTCTTTTTGCGCAGTGAGTCCTCAAAAATTCGCGACTGGGCGTTGGTGCGGTAAAGAATGGCAAAGTCGTGGTAGTTGGCCTGATCGCGGTAAATGGTTTCGTGAATGGAGGCAGCAACCATCAGCCCCTCCTCCTGATCGGTGTAGGCGCGCAGTACCTTTATGAGTTCACCCTCATCGTTTTTGGAGTAGGAGACCTTCTTTATCTGATTCTTGTTCTTGGCAATAATGCTGTTGGCCGCGTTCACAATGGTTTGAGTGGAGCGGTAGTTCTGCTCCAGCTTAAAGAGTTTGTAGTCGGGGTAATCGTTTCGGAAGTTGAGAATATTCTCGATTTTTGCTCCGCGAAACGAGTAGATGCTTTGGGCATCGTCGCCCACCACGCAGATATTGCGGTGCTGGGTGGCCAACTTGTTTACAATAAGGTATTGCGAGTAGTTGGTGTCCTGATACTCATCCACCAGAATATACTGAAACTGGCTTTGATACTTGGCCAGCACGTCTGGGAAATCGCGAAATAGAATGTTGGTATTCAGCAGCAGGTCGTCGAAGTCCATGGCTCCCGACTTGTAGCATCGTTGGGCGTAGGCCGTGTATATTTCGGCAATCATGGGCATACGCGATGCAGCATCCTGCGCAATGGCGTGCGAGCTGCTGCGGTAGGCCATGGGGGTAACCAAGTTGTTTTTGGCGCTGGATATGCGGCCAAGCACAGCGCCCAGCTTATAAACCTGATCGTCGAGCTTCATGTCCTTGATAATGGACTTAATGAGGCTCTTGGAGTCGGTGGTGTCGTATATGGTGAAGCTCTTGGGGTAGCCCAGCTTGTCGGCTTCGGCTCGGAGTATTTGGGCGAAGATGGAGTGAAAGGTGCCCATGCGCAGTCGCTTGGCCAACGATTCGCCCACGGTGGAGGCGATACGCTCCTTCATTTCACGGGCAGCCTTGTTGGTAAATGTAAGGGCAAGGATGGAGTAGGGGGCTATTCCTTGATTTAAAAGATGGGCTATCCTGAAGGTGAGCACTCTGGTTTTTCCTGATCCTGCGCCTGCAATTACAAGGCTTGGCCCTTTGTAGTTTTCTACCGCCTGACGCTGAACATCGCTTAGCTTGCTGAGAAATTCTTCCACGGTTGGTGTTCTGATTCAATTAGCATGCAAAGGTAAGCTTGCCATGTGGAATTACAAACTTGTTTTTGGGGAAGGGAAGGTTGATTACGGATTTGTTCATAATGAGGTGAGTATTTGATTTTGGCTCCGGAGGAGCCAAACGTTGGTAGAAATAGTTTTTATCCCGCTACTAACGTTAGGTCTCTACGAGGCCAGATAGTGTTTTGGGTTTTGAATTTTAAGATTGTGTTGATTGTAACTTATGCTTTGAATAGCAACCTATTTTCAAAAAGAAACCCTAAATTCTATTTACTCCCGCAGCTTGGCATAGCGTATCTCGTCCCACAGCCGCCCATTCTTAAATACTGCCTTTTTTAGCACGGCCTCTCTGGTAAAACCGCACTTTTCCAGCACCCGCTGCGAGGCAAGGTTATACTCGAATATGCCAGCGAAAACCCTTACAACATCCAGCGTTTCGAAGGCAAAATGGACGGCTAGGTTTACTGCCTGTGGCATTATACCCTTGTTCCAGTAAGGTTCGCCCAAAAAGTAACCCAGCTCGGCGCTCTTGCGGTAAACGTCTGTTCCTTTGGTTAGCCCAATGTTGCCCACATATAACCCTTCGTATTCGATACCCAGAATGGTGGTGGGGTATTGGGCCATGCACATCTCAATGAAGCTCTTGGCATGCTCCAGCGTGTAGGGGTGAGGAAAACCATCACGAAGGTTTATGCTGATGTTTTCGTTGTTGGCAAGCTCGGCCATGCGGGGAGCATCGGCCATTACCAGTGGGCGTAGGGTGACTTTGCCTGATGGAGCGTGTTGCATGGTGGAATTGCATATAAAGAGGTTTGATAGCAGATTGGACACGTTCATCCACTCCAAAAGCTCATTTAATTGACGATATACAATTATACAAAAATGGCTAGAACCTATGTAAACTTTGACCACAAATTTGGAGAATTAAATTTGATGGGATTTACTCAAGATGATATTGTTTTGGCTGCCAACTTTTTTTCTTCCCCCGCAATAATTAGCCTACGGCAGCAGTTCTCTCCTTAACTTTTTGGAGTTGGGCACTCATCCTTTGGTTCTTGCCTCTTATTTTTCTAATATTGTAGCTCCTTAACAAATTTGTGAGAATGCGGAAATACGTTGCGCTGGTTGCTTTGTCGCTCATTTTTTTCTCTGAACATGCCTTGGGGCAGCTGTTTGCTCCTCTGTGTGATAAGTCATTCCCCACACAGTATACTTATTCCAACAGCCAGGATACCGTCTACGTTTTTTTCGATGAGACCAATGCCGTGCTGCACGCCCGCCATAGCAGCGGCACCACCTCCAACTTTGTGTGGAGCCGATTCAACACAGCCACCAAACAGTTTGACCAGGTGGCACAGGATCTGGGGAAAACCGAATCTACGCTTACCCTCACGCAATCGGGAGGTTACTCTGTGGCCATTACACCGCTGGTGGGCGCTCCAGAGGCCGATACAGCATGGGCCTTTATTGATACCTTTTCCATTGCAAGCATTTCGGTGGAGAACACCTGTAGCTACCTAAGGTTGCGTGCCAATACTACCCCTGAGAGCTACGATTACTACGACCTCTACTACGATTTAAGCCAGCTGCCTTACTTGGTGCCAGTGAGCAGTAAGAATAAGCTGGAGGTAACATGGCGAAAGAATGGCGCCGATGTCATAGACTATGGCCAGGTGCTCATACTCAAGGACGATAACCTACCGGTAGAGGATGCCTACTACACCGCGGACATTAAGGATGTGCTTGGTAAGGCACAGTCGGACCAAACTGCTGTTATTCCAGCCATTGCGCCGCTGGCCAAATTCGACGTGGCCATATGGGGTGATAATACTTGGAAACCCGTTACCGATGTGGTAGGGCAGGCGCCCATGAAGCTGCAGCTCACTAGCCGGAGCAAAAATTGCGACAGCATTGTATGGACAGGCTTCAACGACGTAAATCTGTTTTACAAGGGTGGCGATTCTCTGCTCTGGAACGAGCATCGTCTGGCAACCGACAATGTATACGAGCCCAATCAGCTGCTTCCTGGAAGGTATAAGCTGCGGATTATTGCAATTAAGGTGAGCAGCGGCTGCCGCGACACTCTAGAGCTGAAGTATGCCAACGTGCTTACCTCCAAGTTCAACTCCGACCTTATTCCCAATGTGTTTACTCCCGGAGGGACCTTCCCCTACTTTAAGATTAAGAACGACACCACCTCGGTGCGCTCTATTCGCAGCATCAGCGTTAAAATTTTCAGCAGGTGGGGTAATCAGGTTTACACTTACCATGGCACGGTAGATGACTGGAATGGCTGGGATGGCAAAACAGAATCTGGCGCTAATGCTCCTGCCGGCGTTTACTACTTCGTAATTACGGCAGAGGGCTGGGACGATGTATACTATGGTGGAGGTTCCTACAAGGGCTTTCTCTACCTCTACAGGAACGATTAGCTGCTATTCAATAAGGTTATTTCTCTGAAAGAATATATGTGGAGACGCATGATGCCACCTCTCTGCATCGGGTTCAATACCTCACTTTGTAAACAGTAATCTGTTGCTGCTTACCGTCTTTAGCCTACATTTATTCTACTACCTTAATTACCCATCTCGGTAAGTCTTCAAAATTCCATATTGTTTTTATTTATGTATGCTATTGTGATATTGAGTCATTGTCTCATTATCTCATTGCACTTTCATTTTTTTTTGTAATTTTAATACCACTTTAACTTAACCTGTAAATACACTCAAATCATTCCCTTAACCTTATATCAAACCCAAAACATTATGAAGAGAAAAGTAAAAATTGGCATTGGTATAGCCGCTGCACTGGTTGTGGTTGCCGCTGCTGCCATAGGTATTCGCCATCTTGGTCGAAGTTCCGATACTGTGGTTCAGGCCGATTCTCGATTTGCCACCTATGTGTCTGCCTTTACTTCTGGTAACATTTCCGTTGCCTCCACCATTAAGGTTCGATTGGCCGAAGCATCCACCTCTTTTGCGGGGGAAAACAAACCTGCGGTTGAGGAACTCTTTAGCTTTTCTCCATCCATTGATGGGCAAACTTACTGGCTCGATGCACAAACGGTAGAGTTTCGACCAACCAATTTGCTCAAGTCGGGCACTACTTACAAAGCCAAATTTTTACTGGGAAAGGTAAAGGAGGTTGAGGGTGACTATAAAACATTCGAGTTTGGTTTCAAAACCATGGAGCAGTCCTTTGAAGTACAGGAGGAGGGCCTTCTAGTAGAAAATCCGAGGCAGCCTGATACCTATACCTACCAAGGGAGGCTTGTATCCGCCGACTACCTGCCCACGGCCAAGCTGTCTGAAATTATGAAGGCAACCTGTGGAGGTGAGGATAAAACCATCGATTGGGTATCGACGGATGAAAATCGCCAGCACACCTTTAAGATTACCGGTATTCAACGCGGTAGTACCGAGCAGAAGCTCACGGTTAAATGGGATGGTTCGCCTATTGATGTTGACGTGAATGGTAGCTTGGAGGTGAAAATTCCTGAGAAGGGATTCTTTGGGATGGTTAGCCACCGTATGACCTACTCACCGGAGCAGGCCGTTTACATCTATTTTAGCGATCCTCTAGAACCAAAGCAAGATTTGAGAGGACTGGTGGAGACCAACCACAATGGCTCTGAACGTTATTCCATCTCAGGCAACGTTCTCAAAATTACCTTTGCCGACCAGTTCGATGGCGGCATTCGTGTTACCGTTAATCCTGGTGTTCTAAACACCCTCGGAATGAAGCTTCCAAAGGGTTTTGTGGTTGAGGAGAATTTTGAACCCATAAAGCCAGCGCTTAGGGCACTTTCGAACGGAACCATTCTACCTTCATCGCAGGGGTTAGTCTTTCCATTCGAGGCAGTGAACCTCAAGGCAGTGAAGCTCACCATAATTAAGGTTTACGAAAGCAATGTTGCCCAGTTCTTGCAGGTGAATAGGCTCGATGGTAATAGCGAGATGAAGCGCGTTGGCCGTCCTGTGCTGAGGAAAACTATTCCGCTGACCAATTCGGGCATTGCTGACCTGTCGCGTTGGAACCGCTTCAGCCTTGACCTGAACGATTACATTAAGGCTGAGCCTGGCGCCATCTACCAAATTAACATAAGCTTTAGCAAGAAAAATATTATTTGGACCTGCCAGGGGGATACGCTCAAGGACAACATGTCGGGTTTTGAGGAGAGTGAGGAGGATGTGAAGGACGACCAGCGTTACGATGCCCCAGGTTACTACTACGACTACGATGATGAGTACGACTACGACGAGGGTTACGACTGGCAACAGCGCGATAATCCTTGCAACGTGGCCTACTACTCCTCGAATAAAATGATTAGGCAAAATATTTTAGCATCCGATATTGGCCTAATAGCCAAGCGCGGGAATAGTGGCGATATGCTGGTGGCTGCCAGTGATATTCGCACGGCTAAACCGCTTAGTGGTGTTGATGTGGAGGTGCTCGACTACCAACTTCAACCATTGCAAAAGGTAAAGACTAATGGCGATGGGCTTGCTACCTTCCGTATTGGAAGAACACCGTTTCTGCTGGTGGCTAAGATGGATAAGCAGCGTGGCTACCTTCGTCTCGACGACGGTTCGTCGCTATCGTTAAGCAACTTCGATGTAAGCGGTGTTGAGGTGCAAAAAGGCCTCAAAGGATTTATTTATGGTGAGCGAGGTGTTTGGCGTCCAGGTGACACCCTTTTCATCAGCTTTATTGTGGAAGATAAGCAGGAGCTACTTCCTGTTGGCCATCCCATTGTGTTCGAATTAAGAAACCCTCAGGGACAGCTGGTGAGCCGTATGGTTCGCACCTACGATAAAACCGGGATTTACTCCTTCGCTCCAGTTACCACAGAGGATGCCCCCACGGGCAACTACATTGCAACCGTTAAGGTTGGGGGAACCAGCTTTACCAAGCAGCTGAAGGTGGAAACCGTAAAACCCAATCGGTTAAAGGTTACTTTTGAACTTAATAAGGGCGTTAGGTTTGGAAAGACTGGACGCATAGAGGCGTCGTTGAATGCTCGCTGGCTGCATGGTGCCATAGCGGGGAACCTGAAGGCTTCCTATGAGGTTACGCTCAGCAAGGCCAGAGCCAAGTTCAAGGGGTTTGACAACTACCTATTCGACGATCCGGGCATCTCTGCACCATCGGAGTCGTTTGAGGTTTTCAATGGCACCACCGACGGAAATGGTAATGCAACCATTCACACCAACCTGAATATTTCATCCACATTGCCTTCTGCCTTGAATGCAAATTTCAGAGGGAAGGTATTTGAGCCCGGTGGCGATTTTAGCGTCGACTTTATTACCCTACCTATTCTACCTTACAACAGCTATGTGGGTATGCGCTCGCCCGAGCCACAACGTGGACAGTGGGTTGAGGTAGATCGTGACCAAACCATTTCACTCGTTACCGTTAATGGCGATGGAGAGCCAATAAGCGTAAGAGGACTTGAAGTTCAGATTTTCAAGATGGGTTGGAGCTGGTGGTGGCAGGAGAACGAGAATGGAGCAGCCAGCTACGTTAACTCCAACTATTCCAGTCCGGTGGTTACCACTACCGCGAATACTTCAAATGGAAAAGGAAGCGTTAAGTTTAAAATTAACTATCCCGATTGGGGACGATACTATATAAGGGTAATCAATCCAGAGTCGGGTCAGAGTTGCGGCGATATTATATACATGGATTGGCCCATGTCGAGAGGACGTTCCAAGGGCGATATGCCGGGAGGAGCAACCATGCTGTCGCTTTCTACCGACAAAGCCACCTGCAAGGTAGGCGAGGAGGTAAAGGTTACCATTCCCGGTGCCGAAGGTGCACGCGCCCTCGTATCCATTGAGAATGGTTCAAGGGTAGTGAAGGCCTACTGGGTTGATGCTGGTGATACCTACAATACCATAAAGTTGGAGGCTACTCCAGAAATGACCCCTAACGTGTTTATTAACGTTACCTTGGTTCAACCACACCTTCGGAAAAATAACGACCTTCCCATTCGTCAGTATGGTATTGTTCCACTAGAGGTGGTCGATCCCCAAACACGGTTGACGCCACAGATTGATATGGCGGAGTCGCTTAAGCCGGAAAAAGATGTCTCCATTACGGTTTCGGAGAAGGATGGAAAGCCAATGACCTATACTCTTGCCGTTGTTGATGAGGGACTGTTGGATATTACCCACTTCAAAACACCCGATCCTTGGAGTAGCTTCTATGCAAGAGAGGCGCTTGGCGTTAAGTCGTTCGACCTATACGACGACATTATAGGTGCCTTTGGCGGTGAAATGGGCCGGTTGCTATCCATTGGGGGTGACGAGGAGCTCAAGGCCGATGACGACGGGAAGGGGTTGAGGTTTAAACCTGTAGTGAAGTTTATGGGACCGTTCACCTTAGGTAAAGGTAAAAAGGTTACCCATAAATTCCGTATGCCAAACTACATTGGCTCTGTTCGCACAATGGTAGTGGCAGCAGGTAATGGTGCCTATGGATTTGCCGAAAAGGCAACGCCTGTGAAGGAGGCGCTCATGGTGATGGCTACCTTACCTCGCGTTCTGGGTCCATCGGAAGAGGTGATGCTTCCAGCCAACGTTTTTGCCATGGAGAAAGGGGTTCGCAAGGTTACCGTAAAGGTGAAAACTAGCAACTTGTTGGAAATTGTGGGTGGCAATACCCAAACCATAAACTTCGACAAGCCTGGCGATCAGGTGGTGTTCTTCCGGTTGAAGGCAAAACCGGCAGTAGGAAATGCCAAGGTGGAGGTTTATGCCGATGGCAATGGAAATAAATCTACCTACACCATTAACATTGAGATTAGGAATGCCAATGTTCCCATGGCCAAGGTTACCGATGCCGAAGTGGCACCGGGACAAAAGTGGGAGGATACCTTTAAACCGTTTGGCATTACTGGGACAAACAAGGTTAGCTTGGAACTGTCGGCTATTCCACCAATTAACCTTGGCGAAAGGCTAGGCTACCTGATTGCCTATCCTCACGGATGTGTGGAGCAAACCACATCCAGCGTTTTCCCTCAGCTATACCTTGCAAAAGTTATCGACCTGCCAAAGCAACAGGTTACTCAAACCGAGAATAACATAAAGGCTGGCATTCAAAGGTTGATGCAGTTTCAAACTGCTGATGGCGGGTTCATGTATTGGCCCGGTTACTACCGCTATGTAGACGATTGGAGCACTTGCTATGTGGGTCATTTCTTGCTGGAAGCAAAGAAAGCGGGCTACTCCGTTCCCGACCAAATGCTCACAAAGTGGAAAGATTACCAATCGTCCGCTGCACGCAGATGGACCGACGATGTCAACTATGGATATCACTATACCGAGCTGGTTCAGGCATACCGCCTCTACACCTTGGCTCTTGCAGGTTCTCCGGAGATGGGTGCAATGAATCGATTGAAGGAAATAAAGGACCTTAGCCTGCAAGCTCAGTGGCGTCTTGCAGCAGCATACGCTCTGGCGGGGAAAACAGATGTGGCCAATCAGATGGTGGCGTCGCTACCCGACCGTGTACCGGTATACCGGGAGTGGGCTTACACCTATGGCTCCGACCTTCGTGATAAGGCAATGATTCTTGAAACGCTCACTACGCTGGACAAAACGGGACAAGCAGCAACTGTTGCAAAGGATCTTGCCACCGACATGAATTCCAACCGATGGATGAGCACGCAGGAGACCGCCTATTCGTTATTGGCTATGGCAAAGTACCAAGCAATGTCGAAGTCTGATAAGGGGCTCAAGGCATCTGTCGACTTCAACGGAAAGGGAGAAAAGATCGAAACCGATTTAAACATGGTGGAACATCCATTGACAATTAAGGAGGATGGCGATAATTCTCTTAAAGTTACCAATAGAAGCAAGGGAACACTCTTTGTAAAGTTGCGCGAGGTAGGTGTTCCTCTTCAGGGTGATGAGCAAAGCTCACGTAGCAACCTTAATATGAGCGTTCGCTTCCTTAGCAATGGTAGCCCTATTGATGTTTCTCGTCTAAAACAGGGAACTGAATTTACCGTTGAGGTTACTGTTACCCATCCCGGCGTGCTCAAGGAGTATAAGGAGCTGGCGCTTACGGAAGTTTTCCCTTCAGGATGGGAGATTCGGAATACGCGGCTTGAGGGCAATGAACCATCGCTTGGTAGTTCAACCAGTGATTATCAAGATTTCCGCGACGACCGTGTGATGACATATTTTGACCTTCGTCCTGGCGAAACAAAGCGCTACGTAATTATGGTTACGGCCACCTATGCGGGTAAGTTTTACTTCCCAGGAGCATACTGCGAAGCGATGTATGATAATTCAATCTCTGCCAAGGATAAAGGCATTTGGGTTGAGGTTGTGACCAACTAATGGGGCTAAGCGATTTTCTAAGCTATAGTTAGTCCATTATTTCTTCTATTATATTCGTCCCAACTACTTGGTTGTTGGGACGATTTTTTTTGTAATACCGATGCTGTGGGCCAATTTCGAAGTGGTGGTAAAGAAAATGCGCCACCTGTAATAGGGTGGCGCATTGTTTGTTGAATTGTAGGCAGTCTGCTATTCTTCTTCCTGCTCAGCTTCGTATGCCTTGAGCAGCTTATCTTGAATTTCGCCAGGAACCTGTTCGTAGTTGGCAAACTTCATCCCAAAGGTGGCTCTTCCGCTAGTGATAGATGAAAGAGTGGTGGAATACTTGTTCATCTCGGAAAGGGGAACTCTGGCGGTAATCTTTTCAAATCCCTTTTCGCTGCCCATACCCATGATGATGGCGCGGCGGTTTTGTAGGTCGCTCATCACATCGCCCATTTTGTCGCTAGGCACAAGAACCTCCACGTCGTAGATGGGTTCCATAATCTTTGGGCCAGCATTTTTGAAGGCAATCTTAAAGGCATTTCTTCCTGCCAACTTAAAGGATATTTCGTTGGAGTCAACGGGGTGCATCTTTCCATCGTATACGGCAACGCGAATGTCGCGGGCGTAAGAACCGGTGAGTGGACCTTCCTCCATTTTTTCCATAATTCCCTTAAGAATTGCAGGTAGAAAACGAGCGTCGATGGCTCCACCAACAATACAGTTGTAGAAAACAAGCTTACCGCCCCAATCCAGCTTCACCTCCTCTTTACCTCTTACGTTTAGGGTAATTTCCTTTCCATCAACCTTAAACTTAGAGGGGTCTGGTGTGCCCTCAATGTGCGGCTCAATTACGATATGAACTTCGCCAAACTGCCCGGCACCACCGCTCTGTTTTTTATGGCGGTAATCGGCAACGGCAACTTTGGTAATGGTCTCTCTATAGGGAATTTTAGGTGCAATGAAATCCACATCGATCTTGTAAACATTGGTGAGATGCCACTTTAGAATGTTTAGATGGTGTTCTCCTTGTCCAGAAACGATGGTTTGCTTTAGCTCCTTGCTATACTCCACAATAACGGTTGGGTCCTGCTGATGGGTTCGGGTAAGTATTTCACCCAATTTCTCTTCATCGGACTCGCTTTTTGCCTTAATAGCCGTTCTGAATTTAGGTTCGGGGAATTCAATCGGCGTAAACGCCCAGTCGGCTCCAGGTCCATTCAGCGTATGGTTGGATTTGGTGTTTTTTAGCTTTACGGTGCATCCAATGTCACCAGCGTAGAGCTCGGTAACCTTATTTCTGTTTTTTCCGGCAGAGGCAAACAGCTGGCTGAATCGTTCCTTTACGTCGTTGCTCATGTTGGTGAGGTCCATACCTTCTGTAACCTTCCCTGAGATTACCTTGAAGTAGTTTACCTCTCCAATGTGTGACTCGTGCACGGTTTTGAATACAAAGATGGAGGTTGGCGCATCGGAATCGCAGGCAATCTCGGTGCCGTCGGAAGCCTTTGGTTTTGGAACCTGATTCGGATAGGGGGTAACGTTAATGATAAACTCCATTAAGCGCTTTATTCCCATATCCTTCTTGGCCGATCCGCAGAAAATGGGGAACAGGTCTCTGTTGGCGATGCCCCTTCTGAGTCCACGGCGCATTTCATCCTCGGTAAGGCTTCCTTTTTCAAAGAAAATCTCCATGAGCGATTCGTCATTCTCGGCTGCTGCTTCAACAAGGTTGTTGTGCAGCTCTGCTGCGCGTTCGGCCTCGGCTGCTGGAATTTCATGCTCCGTGCGCTCCCCCGAATCACCCTTAAAGGTGAAGTGCTTCATCATGAGCACGTCAATAAATCCGTCGAAACCAGCGCCTGTGTTCAGGGGATATTGGATAACGATAGCCTTTTTACTAAAACTTTGATGGATGCTGTCGATGGTGCTTTCCCAGTTGGCCTTGTCGCTGTCGAGTTGGTTCACGAAAAACATCATTGGCTTAGCGTACTTCTCGAGGTATCGGCCCTGAATCTCGGTGCCAACTTCCACTCCATTCTGGGCATTGATTACCATAACGGAGGTATTGGCAATACGAAGGGCCGGAATCACCCCGCCAACAAAATCGTCACCGCCTGGCGCATCGATAATATTCAGCTTATGGTCGAGAAACTCGGTGTATAGCACTGAGGAGTATATCGAGCGAAGGTATACCTGCTCAATCTCGGTGTAGTCCGATACCGTGTTCTTTGCCTCCACAGATCCTCTGCGTTCAATCACCTTACCTTCATACATCATGGTTTCGGCAAGGGTGGTCTTTCCGGAACCGGCATTGCCGAGCAGGACAATGTTTTTGATTTGGTTAGTTAAGTAGCTTTTCATCGCCAACAAAGTTTAGTTAGTAGTTAGTCTATCTCATGTTGTGGTTAACTTTTCGTTAAGTGAGACCCAAAAATAGTTATTTTTTGTTCACATGCAATAGTGGTGGGCGTTTCGGCCTTTTTTTTATTTTTTATTGAACGTTGGCTTGAAAAAGAGCAGGTTAGCTGGAATAGGCTATTGTTTGGGAAGATTTTTTTTATAATTTTGCACCCCGGAAATGGGCAGGGTATCCGAAGCTTTCCTAAGTGGGACAAAAGCTTTGGCTTAATTTATTCTGCTAAAAGGTCTTGCAAATCAAAAAAAAAGAATACCTTTGCAAGCCAATTTGTTAAAATATAGTGTAACCAAGGATTAAACAAAGTAGTTGTATTTATGCCTACAATTCAACAACTTGTAAGGAAAGGAAGGGCGCAACTAGTCGATAAGAGCAAGGCTCCGGCTATGGATGCATGTCCGCAAAAGAGAGGCGTATGCACACGTGTATACACTACTACGCCTAAGAAACCAAACTCCGCTATGCGTAAGGTTGCCCGTGTTAGGCTGACCAACGGATATGAGGTTACTGCTTATATACCTGGTGAAGGTCACAACCTTCAGGAGCACTCCATTGTGCTTATCAGGGGCGGTAGAGTAAAAGACTTGCCTGGTGTACGTTACCACATCATCCGCGGAGCGCTCGACGCTGCCGGTGTTGAAGGCCGTAATCAGAGGCGCTCGAAATATGGCACGAAAAAGCCTAAGGCGCAAAAAGCAAAGAAGTAACACAAATTGAAACGCATTTTTTAGTTTAAGTCGATGAGAAAGGCAAAACCAAAAAAACGGATTCTACTACCAGACCCACGGTTCGGTGATTCTTTGGTTACCCGTTTCGTGAATAATCTCATGTATCAAGGCAAAAAGAGCACTGCTTATACCGTGTTCTACGAAGCCGTAGATATTATTGAGAAGAAGATGAAGGACTCTGAGAAGAGTCCGCTTGAGATCTGGAAGAAGGCTCTTGAAAACATTACTCCTCAGGTTGAGGTAAAAAGCCGCCGTGTAGGTGGTGCAACCTTCCAGGTACCCATGGAAGTTCGTTCTGACAGAAAGGTTTCTATCAGCATTAAGAACATGATTCTTTATGCTCGTAAGCGTTCTGGAAAGTCTATGGCCGATAAGCTTGCAAATGAAATCATGGCAGCTTACAACAACGAAGGTGGTGCATTCAAGAGAAAAGAGGATATGCACAAGATGGCCGAAGCGAACAAGGCTTTTGCTCACTTTAGGTTCTAGTATTTAATTTTAAGGAGAGGTTACATTAAATGAGCAACGATCTTAAGCTCACCAGAAACATTGGAATTATGGCTCACATCGATGCTGGTAAAACTACCACATCGGAGCGTATCCTTTTTTACACTGGTAAGACGCACAAGATAGGAGAGGTTCACGACGGAGCCGCTACCATGGACTGGATGGTGCAGGAGCAGGAGCGCGGTATTACCATTACATCAGCAGCAACTACGACCTTCTGGAGCCATAACGATCAAATCTACAAAATCAACTTAATTGACACCCCTGGTCACGTTGACTTTACCGTTGAAGTTGAGCGTTCGCTCCGCGTACTCGACGGTGCAGTTGCCGTTTTTTGCGCCGTGGGTGGGGTTGAGCCCCAATCAGAAACCGTGTGGAGACAAGCCGATAAGTATAAGGTTCCCCGCATGGCCTTCGTTAATAAGATGGACCGCACCGGTGCTGACTTTTACTCTGTGGTTTCGCAGATCAAGGATAAGTTGGGTGCTGTGCCAATTCCACTTCAGATTCCAATCGGAGCTGAGGATAAATTCCGTGGAACTATTGATCTCATCCTGAATAAGGCTGTTATCTACTTCGATGATGATAAGGTGAAGATTAACTACACCTACGAAGATATTCCTGCCGAATTGAAAGCAGAAGCCGACGAGTGGAGAGGAAAGCTTATCGAGTCAATTGCAGAGTACAACGATGTATTGCTCGAAAAGTTCTTTGAAGATCCTGACTCTATCTCTGAGACCGAACTGATTGATGCCATTCGTAAAGCCACCATCGACATGAAGATTGTTCCCGTTCTTTGTGGAACCGCTTTCAAGAATAAGGGTGTTCAAAAGCTACTTGATGCAGTTATTGAGTTGCTTCCTAGCCCTCTCGATGTTGAATCTATCAAGGGAACCAATCCTGATACCGGCGAAGAGGTTGTTCGTCACCCAAGTGTGAAGGAACCCTTTACAGCACTGGCATTTAAAATTGCTACCGACCCATTCGTAGGCCGTTTAGCCTTTATGCGTGTTTATAGCGGTAAGGTTGAGTCCGGCTCCTACGTTTACAATACCCGTAACCAGAAGAAGGAACGTATTTCTCGACTATACCAGATGCACGCCAACAAGCAGAACCCAATGGAGGTTATTGAAGCTGGTGACATCTGTGCAGCAGTAGGGTTTAAGGACATTCGCACAGGGGATACCCTCTGCGACGAAAAGCATCCTATTGCTTTAGAGTCCATGACTTTCCCCGAACCGGTTATCGGTTTGGCCATTGAGCCCAAAACGCAGAAGGACCTCGATAAGTTGGGGATTGCGCTGGGTAAGTTGGCCGAGGAGGATCCTACCTTTAGAATTAAAACCGACGAAGATAGTGGCCAAACCATTATTAGCGGTATGGGTGAGCTTCACCTCGAAATCATTGTTGACCGACTCCGCCGTGAGTTTAACGTAGAGATTAGCCAAGGCGCACCTCTTGTTAACTACAAGGAGGCTCTCAAGGGAACTGCCGATCACCGCGAAGTGTTCAAGAAACAGTCGGGTGGTAAGGGTAAGTTTGCCGATATTATTGTTACCATCGGACCAGCTGATCCCGGCGTTACCGGCCTTCAGTTTGTTGACGAAGTTAAGGGTGGCAACGTTCCTCGTGAATACATCCCTGCTGTTCAAAAGGGCTTCGACTCCGCCATGAAAAATGGTGTTCTCGCTGGCTATACCATGGATAGCATGAAGGTTGTACTGAAGGACGGTAGCTACCATGCCGTTGACTCCGATGCACTCTCTTTCGAAATTTGCGCTCGCTACGCTTTCCGTCATGCTGCTATTAAGGCCAAACCTATTATTATGGAGCCTATAATGTCAGTGGAAGTTGTAACTCCGGAGGAAAATATGGGTGATATCATTGGCGACTTCAACAAGCGCCGTGGTCAAATCACTGGTATGGAATCCCGTGGAGGTGCTCGCGTAGTTAAAGCCAAGGTGCCGCTTTCCGAAATGTTCGGATATGTAACCGTTCTCCGTACCCTTTCTTCAGGTAGGGCAACCAGCACAATGGAATTCTCTCACTACGATGAGGTTTCTGCTAACCTGGCCAAGGAGATTATGGAGAAATCCAAAGGGAAAATTAAGGAAATTGAATAGTTCAATCAGTTTAAGCGTGCTGCAATGAGCCAGAAAATTAGAATTAAGCTAAAATCCTACGACCACAATCTGGTAGACAAGTCGGCTGAAAAGATCGTGAAAACGGTTAAGGCTGCTGGTGCTGTAGTTAGTGGACCAATTCCACTCCCTACCCACAAGAAGATCTTCACCGTAAACCGTTCTACCTTCGTTAACAAGAAGTCGAGAGAACAGTTCGAACTTTCTACCTACAAACGGTTGTTGGATATCTACAGCTCTACCCCCAAGACAATTGATGCGCTGATGAAGCTGGAGCTTCCTAGCGGCGTAGAGGTAGAAATCAAGGTGTGATAAATTAAGTAGATTAACGCGAAAAAGCAATGCCAGGAATTATTGGAAAAAAAATCGGAATGACTTCCGTTTTCGGTGCTGATGGTAAAAACATACCATGCACCGTTATTGAGGCTGGTCCTTGCGTAGTTACGCAGGTTAAGAGCGTGGAAACCGACGGTTACATCGCCCTTCAACTTGCCTATGACGAAAAGAAAGAAAAGCGGACCACTAAGAGCCTTTTGGGTCACTTCAAGAAGGCCGACACCACACCCAAGCGCAAGCTTGTGGAGTTTCTTAGCTTCGAAGAAGTACATAAGTTAGGTGATGTTATCACCGTTTCTGATGTACTTGAAGAAGGAGACTGGGTGGATGTTACCGGTATCTCTAAAGGAAAGGGATTTCAAGGAGTTGTGAAACGCCACGGCTTTGCCGGGGTAGGTGGGGCTACCCACGGTCAGCACAACCGTTTGAGAGCTCCCGGTTCAATGGGTGCATCATCCTTCCCATCACGCGTATTCCCAGGCAAGCGTCTTGCCGGTCGTATGGGTGGACAACAGGTAAAGGTTCTCAACCTTAAAGTTCTTAAGGTTATTCCTGAAAACAACCTGCTGTTGGTAAAGGGATCAATCCCCGGTGCAAAAGGTTCATACTTAATTATTGAGGAGTAATGGAATTAGCAGTATTAAATATCGCTGGACAGGAAACCGGAAGAAAGGTTGTGCTGGAAGATACCATCTTTGGCATTGAACCCAACGATCATGCTATTTACCTCGACGTTAAGCAATACTTGGCCAACAAGAGACAGGGTACTCACAAGTCCAAGCAACGTAACGAGGTTTCCGGTAGCACTAGAAAACTTAAGAAGCAAAAAGGTACTGGAACTGCGCGTGCTGGTAGCATCAAGTCGCCCCTCTTTAGAGGCGGTGGACGCGTATTCGGACCAGTTCCTAGAGACTATAGCTTTAAGCTTAACAAGAAGGTAAAGCAGCTCGCTCGTAAAAGCGCGTTGACCTACTTGGCTCAGAAAAACCAAATAGTGGTAGTTGAGGACTTTACCCTTGAGACTCCTAAAACAAAGGAGTTTATCAAGATTAGAACCAACCTTAAGGTTGATGACAGAAAGTGCACTTTTGTTCTTCCTGAGGTAAATTCCAATGTTGTGCTTTCATCCCGCAACATTATTGGTGCGAAGGTTATGCTTGCATCTCAGCTCAACACTTACGAAATTATGAATGCCGGGAACCTCGTGATTTCTGAAGGTTCAATTGGTGTGATTAACAAATTGTTTGGACTTTAGTAATTACGCGAGATGGAGATCCTAGTTAAGCCAATTATTACCGAGAAAATGACGATTCAGGGCGAGAAGCTGAATCGCTACGGTTTTGTGGTTGAGAAAACCGCCAACAAGCTGCAGATAAAACAGGCAGTGGAAGAGATGTACGGGGTTACTGTTGCCGATGTGAACACCATGCGCTATGGGGGCAAAGCAAAGTCACGCTTTACCAAAGCCGGGTACCTTGTAGGAAGAACCAATTCCTTCAAAAAGGCAATCATAACTTTGAAGGAAGGTGAAAAGATTGATTTTTATAGCAACATCTAAGGAAAATGGCTGTAAGAAAATTAAAACCGGTAACTCCCGGTCAGAGACATAAGATAATTAGCGCATTCGACACCATAACTGCCAGCAAGCCTGAAAAGTCTTTGTTGGTGCCGTTAAAGAGCACCGGTGGACGTAACCACAGTGGTAAGATGACCATGCGCTATATTGGTGGTGGACACAAAAGAATGTACCGCATCATTGACTTCCTTCGGAACAAAGATGGCATTCAGGCTACCGTTAAAACCATTGAGTACGATCCCAACCGCAGCGCACGTATCGCTCTTGTGGTTTATACCGACGGCGAAAAACGCTATATACTTGCACCTCAGGGGTTGCAGGTTGGACAAAAAATTATGTCCGGTGCTGGTGTAGCTCCTGAAGTTGGTAACACCCTCTTTTTATCTGAGATACCGCTTGGTACTATTATTCATAATATTGAACTTCGTCCAGGCCAAGGTGGAATCATGTCACGCAGTGCTGGTAGCTCCGCGCAGCTGCTCGCTCGCGAAGGTAAGTACGCCGTTATCAAAATGCCATCCGGTGAAACCCGTATGATTTTGGTTACCTGCCGTGCTACCGTAGGTTCTGTTTCTAACCCTGACCACGCGCTGGAAATTTCTGGAAAGGCCGGAAGAAGCCGTTGGCTAGGTCGTAGACCAAGAAACCGCGGTGTGGCAATGAACCCTGTTGATCACCCAATGGGTGGTGGTGAAGGACGCTCTTCTGGAGGACACCCACGTTCGCGTAAAGGTGTTTTTGCCAAGGGATACAAAACCCGTAACAAGAAGAAGAACTCCAGCCAGTTCATTATTGAAAAACGGAAAAAGTAACAGTTTAATCCAAGCGTTATGAGCAGATCACTTAAAAAAGGTCCTTACATAGCATATCAGCTGGAGAAGAAGGTTCTCACCATGAACGAGAGTGCCAAGAAGGCCGTGGTAAAAACATGGTCTCGGGCTAGCATGATCTCTCCCGATTTCGTAGGTCATACTATTGCCGTTCATAATGGGAATAAGTTTATTCCAGTCTACATTACCGAGAATATGGTTGGTCACAAGCTGGGAGAGTTTGCCCCAACCCGCACCTTCAGAGGTCATTCAGGTAATAAGAAGAAATAACAGCAAGTAACTGAAAATATTTCTTAGAGATGGGTGCAAGAAAACGATTAACAGCAGAAAAAAATAAAGCGGAGAGAAAAGAAAAGGCTTACGCAATTTTGCGTAACAGCCCCAGCTCTCCTAGGAAAATGCGCTTAGTTGTCGATTTAGTACGGGGCGTGGAAGTCAACAAAGCGTTGGCTATCCTCCGTTACAGTACTAAGGAGGCTTCACGTAAGGTTGAAAAACTCGTTCTCTCGGCTATGGCCAATTGGGAAGCCAAGAATGAGGGCATGCGCATTGAAGACAGCAACGTTTACGTAAAGGAGATCTTTGTAGACGGCGGAAAGATGTTGAAAAGAATCAGAACCGCTCCTCAGGGACGCGCTCACCGTATCCGCAAAAGATCGAACCATGTTACGGTTGTATTAGGTAGTTTGAACGCTAACGACACTCAGGCAAAATAATGGGACAAAAAGTTAATCCAATAGCAAACAGGCTTGGAATTATCCGTGGATGGGATTCCAGCTGGTACGGTGGAAAAAATTTCTCCCAGAAGCTTGTTGAAGACTACAAGATTCGCGAATACCTTAACGCGCGTCTTGCTAAGGCAAGCCTCTCGAAAGTGGTAATCGAAAGAACCTTGAAGCTTATCACTGTAACCGTATACACCGCCCGACCAGGTATCATTATTGGTAAGGGAGGTCAGGAAGTTGACAAGCTCAAGGAAGAGTTGAAGAAGATTACCCAGAAAGAGGTTCAAATCAACATCTTCGAAGTGAAACGTCCCGAGTTGGATGCTACCATTGTGGCTTCCAATATTGCTCGCCAAATTGAAGGTCGTGTTTCCTACCGCCGAGCCATTAAAATGGCTGTAGCAGCTACCATGCGAATGGGCGCTGAAGGTATTAAGGTTGGAATTGCTGGTCGTCTCGGAGGAGCTGAAATGGCCCGAAGTGAGACCATAAAGGAGGGTAGAATTCCGTTGCACACATTCCGTGCCGATATTGACTATGCGCTCGCCGAAGCCGTTACCAAGGTGGGAGTTATAGGCATAAAGGTTTGGATTTGCAATGGAGAGGTGTACGGAAAGCGCGATTTGTCGCCTAACGTTGCCGCTGCCAGCCATCAACAGGGTGGACCTGCTAGTCATCCAGGAAGGGATAACAATAACCGTCCCCGCGGAGGTGCTGGTGGAGCCAGAAAAAGGAAAAGCAAGTAGAGCTAAACGCATAAAGGTACATAGAAATGTTACAGCCTAAGAAGACCAAGTTTAGGAGGATGCAAAAGGGCCGTATGAAAGGTATAGCCCAAAGAGGAAATCAGCTGGCATTCGGTTCCTTCGGCATCAAAGGACTTGAAACGGCCTGGATTACAGGTCGGCAGATAGAAGCTGCTCGCCAAGCAGTTGTTCGCTACATGAAACGTGAAGGACAAATTTGGATCCGAATCTTCCCCGATAAGCCAATTACTAAGAAACCCGCCGAAGTACGTATGGGTAAAGGTAAGGGTGCTCCAGAAGGATTTGTGGCTCCAATTACCCCTGGCCGTATCCTCATTGAAGCCGATGGTGTTCCGTTTGAAGTAGCTAAAGAAGCTCTTCGCCTAGGTGCTCAGAAGCTTCCTATTGCTACCAAGTTAGTAATTAGACGTGATTACACCGAATAATCTTTGTGACGCATGAAAAATTCAGAGATAAGAGAGTTAACCGTCAAGGAGATCGAGGAAAGAGTTGATAACGAGCGCGCTGCACTCAAACGCCTCGAGTTGAACCATACCATATCTCCTCTCGATAACCCTACAAAGTTGCGTGAAACCCGCAAAACTATTGCGAGGCTTCTTACCGAGCTTACCAAGAGAAATAATCAGGAGAACAAGTAATTGGAGCTGAGAATGGAAACGAGAAATCTACGCAAGGAAAGAATCGGGATAGTTATGAGCAACAAGATGGAAAAATCCATCGTGGTTGCCGTAAAACGTAAAGTAAAACACCCGATCTATGGTAAATTTGTCAATAAAACCACTAAATTTGTGGCCCACGACGAAAAGAACGAGTGCAGCATTGGCGATACCGTTCGTATTATGGAAACCAGACCTTTGAGCAAAACAAAGCGCTGGAGACTAATTGAAATTATAGAGAAAGTTAAGTAGCCATGATTCAGCAAGAAAGCAGATTAACCGTAGCCGATAACAGCGGAGCAAAGGAAGTGCTCTGCATCCGCGTGCTCGGAGGAACTGGTAAGAAGTACGCTAGTATTGGTGATAAGATTGTTGTTACTGTTAAAAGTGCACTTCCTTCCGGCGATATCAAGAAGGGAACTGTTACCAAGGCTGTGATTGTTAGAACTAGCAAAGAGGTTCGTCGCCCCGATGGATCATACATTCGGTTCGATGACAACGCTTGTGTTCTCCTCAATAACCAAGGCGAAATCCGCGGAACCCGTATCTTTGGCCCTGTGGCTCGTGAACTGCGCGATAAATACATGAAAATTGTTTCGCTGGCACCTGAAGTGCTTTAACCCTTTAAATGACTATCAATGCAAAGGAAGTTACACATAAAGAAAGGGGACGTTGTTTTCGTTAACACGGGCAACGATAGGGGCAAAACGGGAAAGGTGCTTGAAGTTCTTCCTGCCGAAGAACGCGCCATTGTTGAAGGTATCAACATGGTTACTAAGCATACCAAACCTAATGCTAAGAATCCCCAAGGTGGCATCATTAAGCAGGAGGCACCAATTCACATCTCCAACTTAAACATTGTTGATCCAGCCACCCACAAGCCTACCCGCATTGGCCGTAGGTATAACGATAAAGAAAAACTAGTGCGTTACGCTAAAAAGTCTGGGGAGGAGATTAAGTAATGGAATTCGTACCTAGCTTAAGAACAAAGTATAAGGAGGAAATCATTCCTGCCCTTATGAAGGAATTTGGCTATAAGAGCATTATGCAGGTTCCTCGTATTAGGAAGATTGTAATCAACCAGGGAGTTGGTCAGGCCGTTGCCGATAAGAAGCTTATCGATATTGCCATCCAAGAGCTCACCCAAATTGCTGGGCAAAAGGCTATTGCAACTTACTCACGGAAAGATATCTCTAATTTCAAGCTGCGTAAGGGCATGCCCATTGGCGTGAAGGTTACGCTTCGTAGGGATAAGATGTATGAGTTTTTAGAGCGCTTAATCGCCGTATCTCTCCCTCGTATCCGCGATTTTAACGGAGTAGAAGAGCGTTTCGACGGTCAGGGTAACTACTCTCTTGGTGTACGCGAGCAGCTTATTTTCCCCGAAATCGATATCGATAAGGTTACCAAGATTTTGGGTATGGAAATTAGCTTTGTGACAAGTGCTAACACCGACGAAGAAGGGTTTGCTCTGCTTCGCGAGTTTGGTATTCCTTTTAAAAACATCAAAAAGAACTAGTGCTATATGGCAAAAGAATCAATGAAGGCTCGCGAGGTAAAGCGCCTCAAGTTGGTTGAGAAGTATGCTGAAAAGCGAGCTAAGCTAAAAGCCGAAGGTGACTATGTTGGTTTGAGCAAACTTCCACCTAACTCTAACCCTATCCGTTTGCACAACCGTTGCAAGATTACCGGAAGACCAAAGGGGTACATGCGGTTATTTGGTATTAGCAGAATTACTTTCCGGGAAATGGCCTCCAATGGCCTAATACCAGGAATTAAGAAGGCAAGTTGGTAATTTATTTAACTAGGTTGAGCAATGACTGATCCTATTGCAGATTTCTTAACCCGTATTCGCAATGCCGTGAGGGCAAACCACAGAGTGGTTGAGATTCCTGCTTCAAAGATGAAAAAGGAACTTACGCGAATTCTTTTTGAGAAGGGTTATATCCTTAGCTATAAGTTTGTTGAGGAAGGTCCACAGGGAACCATTAAAATCGCCCTGAAATATCACCCCGCAACCAAGAAGCCGGCTATTAAACACCTCGAGCGTGTTTCTTCGCCTGGTTTACGTCAGTATTCGGGTGTGGCAGAAATGCCTCGCGTGCTGAACGGTCTTGGTGTGGCTATCGTTTCTACCTCTCACGGTTTGATGACCGATAAGGAGGCCAGAATTCAGAACGTTGGCGGGGAAGTACTTTGTTACGTTTACTAAATTAAAGAGGATTGTAATGTCACGAATTGGAAAAAAACCTGTAAACTTACCACAGGGAGTTACCATAAAAGTGGACTCTGGTAATGTGGTTAGCGTGAAAGGCCCACTCGGTGAACTAAAGCAAAAGGTTGATAGGGATATCACCGTTACCGTTGAGGGAAATTCCGTTATTGTTACCCGTCCAACCGAGCAACCTCGTCACAGGTCTATGCATGGCCTCTACAGAGCGTTGATTAATAACATGGTGGTTGGCGTTTCCGAAGGCTTTAAGATTCAGCAGGAGTTGGTTGGTGTTGGCTACAAGGCTGAGGCCAAAGGACAAGTATTGGAGTTAAGCTTAGGCTTCTCCCACGAAATTCACTTGATGATGCCCCCTGAGGTTAAGGTTGAGGCCAAAACGGAGAAGCGTGGAAACCCTATCGTTACCATCTCTTCGTACGATAAGCAGCTCCTCGGGATGGTTGCAGCAAAAATCAGGTCGCTACGTAAGCCTGAACCATACAAAGGGAAAGGTGTTCGTTTTGTTGGTGAAGTGGTTCGCAAGAAGGCTGGTAAGTCGGCTAATGTTAAATAACGTAAAAGTTTGAAGCTATGGCCTTGACCAAATTAAACAGAAGGATAAGGATTCGTAGAAGAATCCGCAAAATAGTGCATGGAACAACGGTGCGCCCTCGCTTAAACGTTTTCCGTAGCAATGCACAGATCTACGCACAAATCATTGATGATGAGAATGGCAGAACTATGGTAGCTGCCTCCTCTCTTGAGAAGGAGATTCTGGAGCAAAAGGGGCTGAATAAGACCCAGAGAGCACAGATGGTTGGCAAGCTCATCGCCACCAAAGCTCTTCAGGCAGGAATTTCTCAAGTAGTTTTTGATCGTGGAGGCTACCTATACCACGGTCGTGTAAAATCGTTAGCTGACTCTGCCAGAGAAGGTGGACTTAAATTTTAACGTGCTATGTCGACAAATACTAGTATACGTAAAGTAAAGAGCAGCGATCTCGAACTGAAGGACAGATTGGTTGCCATTCAGCGTGTGACCAAGGTGACCAAGGGTGGTCGTACCTTCAGCTTCTCCGCCATTGTTGTTGTTGGCAACGAAAATGGGATCGTAGGTTTTGGATTGGGAAAGGCTAGCGAGGTTACCTCCGCCATCTCCAAGGGCATTGAGGATGCAAAGAAAAACCTCATTAAGGTGCCTATCTACAAAGGAACTATCCCTCACGAACAGCTTGCAAAGTTCGGCGGTGCACGAGTATTCATTAAGCCTGCTGCTCCTGGAACTGGAGTAAAGGCCGGTGGTGCTATGCGTGCCGTACTTGAAAGCGTTGGTGTAACCGACGTGCTTGCAAAATCGAAGGGCTCCTCCAACCCTCACAACTTAGTAAAGGCTACTGTTCGCGCTCTTACCGAGCTGCGTGACGCTCGTGCCGTTGCTGACTTGAGAGGAATTAAGTTGTCCAAAGTGTTTAACGGATAGAATTCTAGACCATGACAGTTGTAAAAATAACACAGGTTAAGAGCATGATTGGCAGCTCAGAGCGCCAAAAAAGCACCCTTAAATCTTTGGGTCTGGGAAAGATCAATCGTGCCTCCGAAAAGGAAGCAAATGTTCAAATTTTGGGCATGATTGAGAAGGTTAAACACCTTGTTAAGGTGGAAGAAATAAAATAAGCTGGTAACTCAATAAGAAATTGGCTATGGAATTGAGCAATTTAAAACCTGCTAAGGGTTCAACCCACAAAGTGAAGAGAATCGGAAGGGGTCCCGGGTCGGGCCATGGTGGAACTTCCACCAGAGGTCACAAAGGGGCACAATCCCGCTCCGGATACTCCCGCAAGATTGGGTTTGAAGGCGGTCAGATGCCTATTCAACGCAGGTTGCCGAAATTTGGATTTAAGAATCCATTCCGCAAAGAGTATAAGGGCATTAACATTGGAATGATTGATGAGGTTGCCAAAAAATTAAGTATAACCGTAATCACCCGTGAGGTTTTAGTTAACGCTGGGCTGATAAGCAGGAATCAACTATACAAGGTTCTTGGCGATGGTGAACTTACTACCAAGTTGGAAATTCATGCTAATGGCTTCTCTGCTAGCGCTCTGAAGGCAATAGAATCATTACAAGGCACTGCCGTAAAACTCTAAGTTAATGAAAACGCTCATCGAGACCATCAAGAATATCTTCAAAATTGAAGAGCTTCGTAAAAGAATTCTCTATACACTTGGAATACTTCTAATTTACAGGCTGGGCAGCTTTGTAGTTATTCCTGGAATCGATCCCCTGCAGCTGGCTGGCTTGAAGAATCAAACCGCGTCGGGCCTTATGGGACTGCTGGATATGTTCTCAGGAGGAGCCTTTAGCAACGCGTCAATCTTTGCACTGGGAATTATGCCCTACATTTCAGCATCGATTGTTGTGCAGCTGTTGGGTATTGCTGTTCCCTATTTTCAGAAATTACAGAAGGAGGGCGAAAGTGGTCGGCGTAAGATTAATCAGATTACCCGGTTTTTAACCGTAGGTATTCTGCTTTTTCAGGGTCCGGCTTACTTAGCTAACCTTACATACCAATTACCCCAAACCGCTTTTGTTATTCATGGGGCTTGGTTTACCATACCTTCTACCATTATCCTTATTGCCGGCACAATGTTCATCATGTGGCTTGGTGAAAAGATTACCGACAAGGGTATTGGTAACGGTATCTCTCTCATCATTATGATTGGTATTATTGCACGATTACCGTTTGCCTTCGCGGCTGAGTTTGGTTCGCGCGTTGCTGAGCAAACTGGAGGGTTGGTGATGTTGCTAGTGGAAATCATAATGTTATTCATGGTTGTTGCAGGAACAATTTTACTTGTTCAAGGCACCAGAAAAGTACCGGTTCAATACGCAAAGCGCATTGTAGGAAACAAACAGTATGGTGGTGTTAGGCAGTATATTCCTTTGAAGATTAACGCTGCTGGTGTAATGCCTATCATCTTCGCTCAAGCTTTGATGTTCATCCCAATGATGTTCTCAAGGTTGGATAGTGCGTGGGGGCAAAGTATTGCTGCTGCTTTTTCCAGCTATACCGGATTTTGGTATAACTTCACCTTTTCGCTGCTCATTATCGTTTTTACCTACTTTTACACGGCAATTACGGTAAATCCAGTGCAAATGGCCGAGGACATGAAAAAGAATGGCGGGTTTATTCCAGGTGTTAAGCCTGGTAAACGAACAGTGGAGTATCTTGATACGATTATGTCAAGAATAACACTGCCGGGCTCCATGTTCTTAGCACTTGTAGCTATACTACCTGCATTCGCCATGACTTTCCATGTAAACAATCAGTTTGCTCACTTTTTCGGTGGAACATCCTTGCTCATTTTAGTTGGGGTAATCCTTGATACTTTGCAGCAAATTGAGAGTCACCTTCTGATGCGTCACTACGATGGACTGATGAAGAGTGGTTCAAAAATCAAGGGCAGGTCTGGATTCTAGGCAGGCAATAACGTTCTTTTAATAATGATAACTTACAAAACTGACGAAGAGATTGAACTCTTGCGGGAAAGCAATTTACTAGTGTCGAAAACACTAGCAGAGGTTGCTCGCCACATAGCTCCTGGGGTTACTACCATGTCACTCGATAAGGTTGCTGAAGAGTTCATCCGTGATAATAATGCCCTCCCAGGCTTTTTGGGATATAACGGGTTTCCTGGTACACTGTGCATCTCCATTAACGATGCTGTTGTTCATGGAATTCCTGGTGAGCGTCGGTTGCAGGAAGGAGATATTGTGTCTGTGGACTGTGGCGTGCTCAAAAATGGGTACTATGGAGATTCTGCCTTTACATTTGAAGTTGGATTAGTAGCCGATAATGTAAAAAAACTTTTAAAAGTTACCAGAGAATGTTTATCTTTGGGCCTCGAAAAAGTTGAGGCTGGGAATCGAATCGGTGATATCTCAAGCGCAGTGCAGGAAAATGCAGAGCGAAACGGTTTTACTGTAGTGCGTGAGATGGTTGGTCATGGTTTAGGCAAGAATTTGCATGAATCTCCTGAAGTGCCGAATTACGGAAGGAGAGGACAGGGACCACTGCTCAGAAATGGCATGGTTATTTGCATTGAACCGATGATTAATTTAGGAAAGCGTCAGATTTTTCAGGAGAGGGATGGCTGGACAATACGCACCCAGGATGGCAAGCCCAGTGCACACTTTGAGTTGGCTGTGGCTGTGAGGAATGGGAAGGCAGATGTGCTGTCAACCTTTAAGTTTATCGATGAATATTTAGAACGTAAGGCATAAACTGCATGGCAAAGCAAACTGCTATTGAAAAAGATGGAACAATCATTGAGGCTCTATCCAACGCAATGTTTCGGGTTGAGTTAGATAATGGCCACGTAATAACCGCACATATCTCAGGAAAGATGCGCATGCATTACATTAAAATTCTTCCCGGAGATAAGGTAAAGGTGGAGATGTCTCCCTATGATTTGTCCAAGGGCAGAATAACTTTTAGGTACAAATAAAACGTTGCAAAAATGAAGGTGCGTGTTTCCATAAAAAAACGTAGCGACGATTGCAAAATCGTTCGACGTAAAGGTCGCTTGTATGTGATCAACAAAAAAAATCCGAAGTTTAAACAGCGCCAAGGATAAAATCGTTAATTTTGTAAAACTTTAAGGATCACTATGGCTAGAATTGTTGGTGTTGACTTACCAAAGAACAAAAGAGGTGAAATTGGCCTTACCTACATTTATGGTGTTGGCGATAGCACAGCCCGTAAGATCCTGTCTGAAGCCGGAGTTGATTACAATACCAAGGTTAAAGATTGGAATGACGAGCAGATTGCAGCAATTCGTAACACGATTGCCAATCTCGGTATTAAGCTAGAAGGTGAACTTCGTTCCCAAGTGCAGATGAATATCAAGCGATTGATGGACATCGGCTGCTACAGAGGTATTCGGCACCGTCTTGGCCTTCCTGTTAGAGGACAGAAGACCAAAACTAATGCTCGTACTAGGAAGGGACGCAAGAAAACTGTTGCTAACAAAAAGAAGGCTACTAAATAAGAGCTAAGTAACTATGGCAAAGAAGACAGGGACTGTTAAGAAAAAGGTCGTAAAAGTAGAGCCAGTTGGGCAAGCTCATATTCATTCTTCGTTCAATAACATTATTGTTACCCTTACTAATAACGATGGACAGGTAATTTCTTGGTCATCTGCTGGTAAGATGGGCTTTAAAGGATCGAAGAAAAATACACCCTATGCTGCCCAAACCGCTGCGCAGGATTGCGCTAAAGTGGCTTACGATAGTGGACTACGTAAAGTAAAGGCTTACGTTAAAGGTCCTGGTGCAGGTCGTGAATCTGCCATTCGTACAATCCATTCTGCCGGAATAGAGGTTACCGAAATTGTTGACGTAACTCCACTTCCTCACAATGGTTGTCGTCCACCTAGCAGAAGAAGGGTGTAGTTCACCTAGTATTCGTGAAATTGAGTGCTAATGTTGATTTATAAAATTTAGGTTAAATGGCAAGATATACAGGACCTACTTCAAGAATCGCTAGGAAGTTTGGGGAGCCCATTTACGGACCGGATAAGGCTTATGAGCGCAAAAGTTATCCTCCCGGACAACACGGCCAAAACAAAAAACGCAAAAAACTTTCAGAATACGGAGTTCAGCTGCAGGAGAAGCAAAAGGTGAAATACACCTATGGCCTGCTTGAGCGTCAGTTCGCGAATGCTTTTCACAAGGCATCTCGCATGAAGGGTGTGACAGGTGAAAATCTGCTCCGCTTACTGGAAGCACGTTTAGATAATGTGGTTTACAGACTCGGTATTGCGCCTACTCGCCGCGCTGCTCGTCAGCTGGTTGGACACTGCCACATTGCTGTAAATGGCAATATTGTAAACATTCCTTCGTACACAATGCGTCCAGGTGACATCATTAGTGTTCGCGAAAAATCCAAGGCTCTTGAAGTTATTCAGGATTCTCTTTCACGCGGTAGACATGCTAAGTTTTCTTGGCTTGAGTGGGATACAACTGCCCTCACCGGTAAGTATATGAACCACCCGGAAAGAACTGAAATTCCAGAAAACATTAAGGAGCAGCTCATCGTTGAACTTTACTCCAAGTAATAATACCTGAAGTTGTTATGGCAATACTTGCATTCCAGAAGCCTGATAAGGTAATAATGGTGGAATCCAGTGAAACCTATGGGAAATTTGAGTTTCGTCCATTGGAACCTGGATACGGCATTACGGTAGGGAACGCCCTCCGGAGAATACTTCTCTCTTCCTTGGAAGGTTATGCAATAACGTCGGTTAAGATCGCTGGTGTTGACCACGAGTTTTCCACCGTCACCGGCGTCCTTGAAGACGTAACTGAGATTATTCTCAATCTAAAACAAGTTCGTTTCAAGCGTACGGTTGAAGGCGTAGAGCACGAGAAAATAACCGCAACAATATCCGGAGAAACTGAGTTTAAGGCCGGATTGCTCAACAACTTCCTTTCTTCGTTTGAGATTCTAAACCCAGAGTTGGTAATCTGCCATATGGAGCCCAATGTTAAGCTTCAAATGGAACTTACAATTCAAAAGGGAAGAGGATACGTTTCTTCCGATGAGAATAAGACTGCTGAAACTGAGTTTGGCGTTGTTCCGGTAGATTCAATCTTTACCCCAATGCGGAATGTAAAGTTTGCAGTGGAAAACTATCGCGTAGAGCAGAAAACGGACTACGAGAAGTTGGTATTGGAGATTACCACCGATGGATCTATTCATCCGAAAGAGGCGCTGAAGGAAGCCGCCAAGATCTTGATTTATCACTTTATGCTATTCTCCGACGAGAAGATCACCTTGGAGCCTGACGAGAAATTCTCGGGCGAAGAGTTTGATGAGGAGGTTCTGCACATGAGGCAGATGCTCAAAACCAAGCTCACCGATATGGATCTTTCTGTTCGGGCACTGAATTGCCTTAAGGCTGCTGAAGTTGAGACACTTGGTGATTTGGTAAAGTTCAATAAGAATGATTTGCTGAAATTCCGCAATTTTGGAAAAAAATCACTTACCGAATTGGATGAGCTTCTTGAAAGCCTAAACCTTACCTTCGGTATGGACGTTACGAAGTATAAACTTGACAAGGAATAAGTTGAGAGATGAGACACAATAAAAAGTTTAACCATTTAGGACGTAAGAGTGCTCACCGCAAAGCCCTTCTGGCAAACTTGGCAATATCGTTGATTATGCATAAGCGCATCAATACCACGGTTGCTAAGGCTAAAGCACTTCGTACATACGTTGAGCCTCTGATCAATCGCTCTAAGGAGGATTCTACACACTCCAGGCGCATGGTCTTCAGCCTACTTCAAAATAAGTATGCTGTAACTGAACTATTCAGGGAGGTTGCTCAAAAAGTTGCTAACAGACCTGGTGGCTATACCAGAATTTTGAAAACTGGTAACCGCTTTGGTGATGCTGCAGAGATGTGCATCATTGAGTTAGTAGACTACAATGAAAACTACAACAAAACCACTTCTGCCAAGAAAGCTAAGACAACCCGTCGTGGCCGCAGCAAGAGTACTGTTGTGGAAACTGCAGCCCCTGTGGAGACTGCTGCAGAAGAGACAAATCAGGAGTAACACGAAGATTGTTTCATATGCATTGCCAGGGGGAAAGGTTGTACCTTTTCCCCTTTTTTTCGGCTAATTTGTATCACTAAAATACTTTTATCATGGGACAAATTCTAAACATTCACGCTCGTCAGATTCTTGACTCACGTGGAAATCCAACCGTAGAGGTTGACGTAATTACAGAAGATGGCGCATTTGGTCGTGCCGCAGTTCCATCTGGTGCTTCTACCGGTATTCACGAAGCTGTTGAGCTCCGGGATAACGATAAGGGCCGCTTCCTTGGTCGTGGAGTATTAAAGGCTGTTGAGAATGTAAATACTACCCTCAACGAGGAGCTCCGTGGAATGGAAGTTACAGATCAGAAGGCCATTGATAGGGCCATGATTGAGCTTGACGGCACCGAAAACAAGGCTAACCTTGGTGCAAATGCCATTCTTGGCGTTTCGTTGGCTGCTGCTCACGCTGCTGCTCAAACCACTGGACAAACGCTTTACCGCTACATTGGTGGCGTTAATGCTTGCACCTTGCCTATTCCAATGATGAACATCCTTAACGGAGGTTCTCATGCCGACAATAGTATCGACTTTCAGGAGTTCATGATTATGCCCGTGGGAGCAGCTTCATTTACCGATGCTATTCGCATGGGTGCCGAAGTTTTCCATAACCTCAAGTCGGTGCTTAAGAGTCAGGGATACTCTACCAACGTAGGTGACGAAGGTGGCTTTGCCCCCAATTTGAAGTCTAACGAGGAGGCAGTTACCGTTATCTTGCAGGCTATTGAAAAGGCTGGTTACAGACCAGGTGAGGATATTTTCCTCGCTTTGGACCCTGCTTCTTCTGAGTATTTCTTGCCAGAAGAAAACGTATACCACCTGCACAAATCTACTGGTGACAAGCTTACCCCAGAGCAGATGGTTGCATACTGGAAAGAGTGGGTAAATAAATACCCAATCATTTCTATTGAGGATGGTATGGCCGAAGATGACTGGAAGGGTTGGAAGTTAATTACCGATGCAATTGGCTCTAAGTGCCAGCTGGTTGGTGATGACCTTTTTGTTACCAACACCAAAAGACTTCAGATGGGAATTGACAAAGGTGTAGCTAACTCAATCCTCATTAAGGTAAACCAAATTGGTACCTTAACCGAGACCATTGAGGCTGTTCGTATGGCTGATCTACACTCCATGACTTCCATTATGAGCCACCGTTCAGGTGAAACAGAGGATACCACCATTGCTCAGCTCGCTGTTGCTCTTAATACTGGCCTTATTAAAACTGGATCGGCTTCTCGTTCCGACCGGATAGCTAAGTATAACGAGCTTCTTCGTATTGAGGAGATGCTTGGTGCTGATGCAAAATATCTTGGACGTGCATTTAAGTATGCAAAGAGATAGTTTCGATATAACCTCTTTTAGAGCCGCCCACACTAGGGCGGCTTTTTTATTTCCAATACCACCGCTACCATTGGAGGAAAGGTTGGTGAGTGGGGGAAGTTTTATTTGAATTAATGGTTTTGATGAAGCGCTGCCTTTGGTGGGCGAATGTGTGTATTCTTGCCGCGAACGATGCTAAATTCTTCAACGAATAACCATAATATGGCTGAATTGGGCTAATAGTAGGGCAATCTTCCTGCCTTTATTTATGGAATCGATAATTATTAGTGCTAATTTAGCATTATGCAAAGAGGTGTCCTATATAGAACGCTTTTTACTGTGCTTTTGAGCATTACGGCAATTGTAACCAGTGCTCAAGGTAAGAGTCGTGCGCTTCAGGCGGAACTGTTTACCATTGATAACGGACTTTCGCAGTCTAGTATTCAGTGCCTGTATATCGACAGTAAGGGTTTTCTATGGGTAGGAACACAGGATGGTCTTAACCGATACGATGGATACTCGTTTAAGGTATTTAGAAACCAGCCTCTGGACGATCATTCCATCGCCAGCAACTTTATTTACTCCATTAGCGAGGATACTTCAGGAAGACTATGGGTGGGAACGCAAGCTGGGCTTAGCTGTTATAGTAGAGCAACAGGCCAGTTTTCCAACTATCGTTATACCGATGGTGGTGACAGTTCGTTGGCCTCTGCGGTTGTTTACTATGTGTATGTCGACCGAGAGAACAATGTTTGGGCCAAGACTCTAGAAACCTTAGACTGCTTAAATCCCAAAACAGGGAAGTTCGCACACTACCGGCACTATAACGATCCCTTCAACTATTCTGTGGGCACAAATGACCTTTGCATTTTTGAGGATAGCAAAAGGAATTTGTGGGTTGGAACGAAGGATGGCCTTAACCTGTTCGATAGGGCGCGACGCATTTTTAAGCGATACTACAACAAGAGGGAGGACAGCCACTCCATAAGCAACGATCGCATCAAGTACATTTTTGAGGATCGTAAAAGACGATTGTGGGTTGGAACACAATATGGGCTTAACCTATACGATCCAGAAAAGGATAATTTTCGGCGATACTATCCTGACGCGACAGACCCTAAATCGGGAAGAAATGTTGTTAACCTAATTACCGAGACTCAAAAGGGGGTGCTTTGGCTTGCAACCGACGATGGTGTTGGAGTCTTTGATCCTACCAGAGATGCCTTTTACCTGTACAATAGACTTGTTTCACCGAGTCAAACCTTTTTGTCGAATACCATAACATCCATTGTTGAGGATAGTAGCCAGAATCTTTGGATTGGGACACTTCAGGGGTTGGTGAAGGTGGATAATCGGGAACCCAAATTCCACAAGTATTCCGATAATGATAGCGGTGAGCCTCTTTTTGGGAATAACCTCGTGGCTTCTATTTACGACAATGGCTACGGAACCATGTGGGTTGGAACTTGGGGCAGTGGCTTGTATAAGGTGAATAGAAACACGATGTCTATTGAGCACTTTGGCTCAAAGGAGAGCGGTGGAAGCCTCAATGGCTTTGTTCACTCCATATGCAAAACTTCTTGGGGCGATTTGTTAATTGGGACAAGAGATGGTGTAACCGTTTATGACGAATCGCTTCACCGCATGGTTGATTTCTTCTCATACTACCATCTGCCATATTTGTCGGTTTTTAAGGGTAATAGAGTCTATAAAATTCAGGAGGATTCCATGGGGAACCTCTGGTTTGCCACCTCTTTTGGCTTATATCGTTTTAATGGTCATCGGGTAGATAGAGTCGATAAAGTTGGACGAGATTCGTTGCTTTTTTCCTCCAGCGATATTAGGGCACTTGCCAGTGACAGAGAAGGGATGCTCTGGATAGGTACCTCGAAAGGGCTAAATAGGTATAGCACCATTGACGGTAAGGTGAAGCGGTACTTGCGCCCTACACCCTACAAAGGTGATGGGATAATTAATAATGAAATTGTCTCCCTATATCTGGACAGTAGAGGTTTACTTTGGATAGGAACCATTAGCGGTTTAAGTGAACTAAATACCTCAACGGGAGTGTTTAAGCAGTATACGGAACGCGATGGACTGCCAAACGGGTTGATTTATGCCATTGAGGAGGATGGTTGGGGGAATCTGTGGATTAGCACCAATAGAGGGCTCGCAAAAATTGATCCCGAATCGGGTAAGGTTTTTAAATTCGATATTCAAGACGGGCTACAATCCTACGAGTTTAATGTTGGCGCAAGCTTTAAAAATCAGAAGGGAGAACTTTTCTTTGGAGGAATCAATGGGTTAAATAACTTCTTCCCCGACTCCATAAAGATTTTAGATTTTGCCCCAAGGATGGCATTTACAGCATGCCGCGTTTTTACTCATAAAGGAGTTGACGAAGTGCCAATCCAGAATTTGGGAACCGTGGTAATTCCAAAAGACTGCAACTTTTTTACGGTAGAGTTTGCTTCTCTCGATTTTTCGAAATCGAGCAAAAATACCTACCGCTATATTTTGGATGGTTTCGACAATCAGTGGGTAGATTTAGGTACAAAAAATTCCGTTTCGTTTACCAATCTTCAACAGGGACATTACACCCTTAGAGTTCTTGGTGCCAATGCCGATGGCGTTTGGAACATGGATGGACTGAGTCTGGATGTTGTTATCAAGACTGATTTTTGGAGCACAAATTTGGCCCGCTGGCTTTATGCCGCCTTTGTCGTATTTGTTATAATTCTCTTTATTCTTTACCGTACTCGTGGGCTAAAGGAGACAAGACGACTTTTAAAGGAACGGGAATTGGCTATTGCCGAGACCCAAAAGCAAAAGGAAGAACTCTTCTTGAAGAATAAAAACATCACCGATAGCATTAACTATGCCAAGCGTATACAGGAGGCCCTAATGCCTTCAGCCACTTTTTTCTCCAAGATTATTCCACAATCGTTTATTCTTTACCAGCCCAAAGATATTGTGAGTGGAGATTTCTTTTGGATAAATGAGACTGAAAACAAGATATTTGTGGCGGTTGTGGATTGCACCGGGCACGGTGTCCCTGGTGCTTTTATGTCTATAATTGGGTTCGAGCTGCTAAGGAGTATTACAACCGTTCAGGGTGTTGACGATGCCGCTGAAATTCTAAATCGGTTGAACAAGGGCGTTATTGATACATTCAACAAAGATGACCAGAATGTGTATGTAAAGGATGGCATGGATGTTTCTTTCTGCGTTATCGATAAGGTAGAAAGAAAAATGCAGTTTGCAGGCGCATTCAGCAACATGTACATTGTTCGTGACAACAAAATTATAGAGATGAAAGGTGACCGATTTGCCGTTGGTTTGGCCACCAGCGGGAATCAGCAATTTTCCAGCGAAACCATTGACCTTGAACAAGAAGACCGTCTCTATTTATTCACCGATGGGTATGTGGATCAGTTTGGAGGTCCCGAGGGTAAGAAATACAAGTTTAGACGCTTCCGCCACCTGCTGCTAAATATTCACAAGGAGCCAATGGAGCGGCAAAAGGCTCTTCTGGAGGAGAGTATTTTGGAGTGGCGCAATGGATATGAGCAGGTGGATGATATCCTAATAATTGGTATTAATACGGGCATAGGCGAACGCCATTAAAGGCGTCGTTGCACACTTTCATCCTATAATTTTCCGTGTAAAATCTAGTTCTCCTCTTCGATGTTTCTACCTCTAAGGTACTTTACAAGTAGAACCGGAAGCATCAGAAGTGCCAGCAGCGTAGCAATTCTACCAATGTAATCTCCCGCTTTTACGTAAAAGGTGATTTTGTTGTTGGTGACCACCTGGCCCTTGATAAAACCTCGCTTCCACCAACCCAACTGTTGCGTTATTTCACCTTTGGTGTTTATGATGGCTGATATGCCTGTGTTGGCTGAACGGGCAATGTATCGACGAGTTTCAATGGCGCGAAGCGACGAGTAGCTCAAGTGCTGGTGGTAACCAGGTGTGTTGCCCCACCAGCCATCGTTGGTTATCACTATCCCTATGTTTGCACCATTTCTAATCCATTCGGTGAAGTATTCTCCATACACCGACTCGTAGCAAATGGCTGGTGCCGTTCTATACATTCCATTCCTTGTGTAAAAAACGGTGCGGTTGGGTTGAGTGCCAAGGCTGCCCACAGTGCCTCCTAAGTTGAGTGCCCAGTTTTCAATAAAGCTAAAGTGGTCTATATACGGCATTTTTTCTACACCCACCACTAGCTTTGATTTGTGGTATATCTGAAATCCGTCTCTATTTATTTGAAGAGCGGCATTGTAGCGGTCGTAGTATAAGTCTTGCCCTTTTACCTTTCGGGCTGTGGGAGTTGGTTTTGTTGCGGTTTGGTATGTTTTGTAGGATGTCATTCCCACAATAAAGGTCGAGTTTGGATGCTGGTCGGCAAACCCCTTGACCAAAGCTATAGACTCATTGGCCATGAGGTTGTTTTCCATTATTTCTCCTTGGAGCGCGGTCTCGGGACCAATGTACAAGTCAACTGTGGTGTCGGATGCTTCCTGTGCTAAGCTTAGCAGTATGGTAGTTTGCTCAAGGTTCGACATGCCATCGAACTTTTCGTTGTAAGGATCGATATTGGGCTGCAGAATGGCCACGGTTGCCTTAATTCCGTTGTCTTTAACATTTTTGTAGATTACTGCAGAAGCTATGAGGGGAATTATAACAACAGCAAAACTCCACGCAGCCCACTGTACCACTTTTTTTCTATTTTTCAGGAATAAATTTTGAAGGGTAAAAAATAGCAGTATGTTGGTCACTAAAGCCCAAAGCGATCCACCTAAAACTCCTGTGAATTCATACCACTGAATAGTGTGGACATTATGGGCGAATGCATTTCCTAAGGTTAGCCAAGGCCAGCTGATTTCTGCATTGGTGTAAAAATGTTCATAAGCAATCCAGAAGAATACTAGGCTTATGTATCCAGCCGTGTTTCCCAACCTTTTTTTTGTGATGTGAAACAGTCCGAATACTAAACTCCCCAAGGTTGTGTTAATTATTATCGCTGCAATGAGCCCTTCAATAGCAGCGTTGGTTATCCACCATGCATCAATGGTGGTCCAGATTGCCATGGCAATTGCTGCGTGCAGCACCACTTTTTTTGTGCTTTTACCATTTGCTGTTAGGATATGCTCTGCAGCCAATAGCGGAACAAAGGCAAAGAGAATAATGATTCCTGGCATGCTTTGATACCAAGGTAGTGATAGTAAAATGCCGCTTGCTATACTTAATCCAAGAGGTAATAACTTTGTGTGCTTCATTTGTTGTTCATTTAAGGGAAATAGAAAGAGGCATTCTGCAAGGTTAGGTAGTGCTTATGTGCATTGAACGTTATTTTTGCCGCATGGGTCTAGAATAAATTCCTGCCGTTTTCCAATTGTAACTTTGCAAATGTTGACCCTCGAGAAATTTGAATCCAACTAACAGTTGGTATACCAATAGATGAAGCAAATTTGTTCGAATTTATACCTGCAAAAGTTACAACGGTTTGCTGTCCAAAAATACGCAAATTGATTGTCGGAAAAATAGTGCTGCAAATTTTAACTTTAATTTGGAATACGTTCACTGTTTTGATCCAATGTTTTTTGTATTATTCCACGTGAATTAACAGTTGGCGATTATGGAAACAAAAAAAGTTTATTCAGGAGGTCAGTTTTGTGCCACAACACAACAATACTCTGTGGAGAATCCCTATAGTGGCGAGGCTATTGCCAACGTATATCTTGCGGGTAAAACTGAGCTGGAAAATTCCATTAACGCTGCTCAGTCGGTGAGAACACAGTTGGCAAATTTACCTGCCTATGAGCGGTCCAATGCACTTCTAACGGTAGCTCAATACCTGAGGGAGCGAAGGCAATCAATAGCTGAAACCCTATCGTTAGAAGCGGCCAAGCCAATTAAGTTGGCCCTTGGTGAGGTTGATAGGGCAATTCAAACATTCCTAGTTGGGGCAGAAGAGGCTAAGCGGCTCCCTTCGGAACACCTCTCTCTTGACTGGACTCCTGCAGGAATAGGGAAAGAGGGGATTGTGAAGTATTTTCCGATAGGGTTGGTTGCAGCCATATCGCCATTCAACTTCCCATTAAACCTAACAGCCCACAAGTTGGCACCTGCCATTGCTGCTGGTTGTCCAATAATACTAAAGCCAGCAAGGTCAACCCCCCTCTCGGCGCTTGCTTTGGCGGAAGCCTTTGACGCTACTGCGTTGCCTAAAGGCTCCGTATCTATTTTGCCAATGGATAGGGTTTCTGGAAATCAGCTTGTTACCGACGACAGGTTTGCCTTGTTAACCTTTACAGGCTCACCACTGGTTGGCTGGAAGATGAAAAGTGAAGCTGGGCGGAAGCGTGTTGTTCTGGAGCTGGGAGGTAACGCCGGAGTTATTGTTTCGGACTCCTGCAACCTAGCTATGGCTGCTGAAAAGTGTGTGTCGGGGGCATTTTCCTACGCTGGGCAAGTGTGTATCCATACCCAAAGGATTTATGTTCAACGCAATATATTCGACTCTTTTCTTGAAAAGTTTCTTTCATTGGTTGCCCAGTTAAGAGTTGGACCTCCAGATCGTTCGGATACTGATATTTCTAGCATGATCGACGAGGCCAATGCTATACGTGTAGAGCAGTGGATTAACGAGGCGGTTGATCAAGGAGCAAGAGTATTGTTTGGTGGGACACGGGTTGGAACGCTACATGGCCCGACGGTGTTAACTGGAACTCAGCCTTCTATGAAGGTGTGCTCACTTGAGGTATTTGGCCCAGTGGTGAGTGTTGAACCATTTGACCGATTTGACGAAGCGGTGGAGGCCATAAATAACTCTCCGTATGGACTACAGGCTGGGGTTTTTACAAACAGCATTCAGGAGATGAACCATGCCTTTAGCGATTTAAATGTAGGTGGAGTTATTATAAACGACGTGCCAACATTTAGGGTTGACCACATGCCATATGGTGGTGTTAAGGATTCTGGGCTAGGTCGTGAAGGAGTGAAATATGCCATGCATGATATGCTTGAACCTCGACTGCTGGTAAAAAACATTTATTAACTTTGCACTTCTTCTTGTGTGAACCCGGGAATTCTTTATTCCTGTTGAATTGTAGCAAAAAATGGGTTTTGTTTTACTGATTAAGGGAATACTTGTTGGATTACTTGCTTCCATTCCTCTTGGCCCGATAGGTGTGTTGTGTATTCAGCGAACAATTAATAAGGGCCGACTCTCTGGCTTTCTTTCGGGACTTGGGGCAGCTACTGCCGACACTATTTTTGCTACCATTGCAGGTTTTAGTTTGACCTACATTATCAACTTTATTGAAGAAAAGCAGTTTATCTTCCAATTGGGAGGAGGCATTATTGTGATGCTGCTTGGAATTAAAATTTTTTATACCGATCCTATACGTCAGCTTAAGCGTCATCGCAAGAAAAAAAGTAGCCTGCTTGAGGATTATCTTTCGGTATTATTCCTTACCATCACAAATCCCCTAGCCGTTTTTCTTTTCATTGCGCTGTTTGCAACCTTGGGTGTTGTTTCTGATGGTGAGAGTGTTTTTTATGCCGGAATAATGCTTGGCGGGGTCTTTCTTGGAGCTGGAATATGGTGGTTTGTTCTCAGTACTGTAATTAATAAGTTCAGAGCTCGATTCCGACTAAAGCAACTATGGTGGATAAACAAGATTTCAGGTGGCATTATTTTTCTTTTAGGATTAATTGCCGCTTTCGATACTCTTTTTCCATTTTTTACTAACTTGTAAAGGTGTTTGGAACGATATAAGGTCTGAAAAAATGATGTTGAAATATGCCTAATTCAAGCCTAGTGTTCAAAATTTTTTGGTTTAACCTTTCGGACAGAATGCCGGATGAAACAAAGCGTAAGGCCTCCATTCTTAATCTGTTTGGGCTTGTTTCTGTTGTTCTATATACTGTTTATGGTGTTCTAGGTCTAGTTGCCGATAATAGCGTAGTAACCTACACCTCGTTTGGTGGATTGCTGATATCTCTAGTGACTTTGCTGGTTCTTATACGCGCTGGCAAGATTACCCTAGCAGCCTATTTTTTGTCTTTAGCCATCTTCTTGGCAGGACTTGCTATGGCATATGCGGGAGTTGCCGACCAGTATGCCGTAGCTATTAGCTATATGCTACCAGTATTCGCCGTTTATGCTTTTTCCTTTGGAATGGCGGTAGTTGTTAATGCACTTTACCTTATTCTGTTTTCTCTTTTACTATATGTTCCCATGTTCGATAGAATTGTGGAGTATAGTAATGTTTTCAGAATAAGCTTTATAGTTTCCTTTGTTGCCGTATTCTTGCTCGCCTATGTGTTCGACTATTTTAGGGTTTGGGTACTAACCTCTTTGGAAAAACAGGTGTTGCTGGAACGGAATATTAATAAGCGCAAGGACGAATTCATTTCTACCCTTTCTCACCAGATACGGACACCGCTTAATAATATCATGGTTATTGCCAATTTGGTGGATAGCTCCACTGAGGATGAAAAGTTGAAGGACTTAATAGATACCATACACGCCTCCACGAATAATCTTGTGAATGTGGTAAATAGCATGGTGGAGGTTTCCAATGTTGACCTTTCGGAAAGGGATAGCTTTACCATTAATTTCAATCTGGGGGCAACGGTGGCAAATACCATTAAGCTATTTGCACATCAGTATTCCAATAATGTGCAGTTTAACCTTAAGATTGACGAAATTATTCCTGGACTTATTGGTGGTGAGCCTGTAAAGATTAAGCAGATTTTTCTGAATATTATCGAAAGTTTGATAAAGACCAAAAGCAGCAGCAGAATTAAGATCGATATATTGGTAAAGAAGAGCAACGAAACTGCCGACAAGGTTGGTCTCTTGTTTGAACTAAAAAGTAATAGTCCAATTTTTATCCCTGCGGGAGATGGTAAAAATCATTTAATTACCAGTGATTTGGTTGGAAACGCAGTTGGAAGTCAGGTGCTGGTTGATGTGCTGGATCTTAAAATTACGCAACGCCTTATTGAGAAAAATGGAGGCAAGTTAACCATCGTTCTTAACGCTGATTCCTCTATCTTCTCCTTCCCATATTCATTCAATAAGGTTAGCGATCCCTCCGCTCCGCCAAAGGAGGTTGAAGAGCAGGCTGCCATAGCCGACGATCTTTCTGTTGGGGCTGCCTATGTCCCTCTTCGAAAAATTGACCTGCTTGAGGCAAATGTGCTCTTGGTGGAGGATAATCTGATTAACCAGAAGATTGTTATCCTGAGTCTTAAAAAGTTGGTGAAAAATATTGAGATAGCAAATAATGGTAAGGAGGCTCTCGATAGATTCGGCACAAGCCGTTTTGATATTATCCTCATGGATATTCAGATGCCTATTATGAACGGGATTGTTACCACTAGGAAAATTAGGGAGATTGAAGCGTCTACCAATACTCATACCCCCATAATCGCCATTACTGCCAATGCCCTTCAGGGCGACCGTGAGGAGTGCATAGCTGCAGGTATGGACGATTACCTCAGCAAACCGTTCCAAATTGAGGTGCTTATTCAGAAGATGAAACGGCTTCTTTCGGGAACAAACTAGCTACTACTAAGCAAACCAGTATATGTAACCGCACAATAGTCGGTTTATCTTAGTAGGTAGTGTGGAATTCCCCTTAAGATTGAAAAAATAAACCCCGGAAGATTCCGGGGTTTTGTGTTTTATGCGTTTGTTGGCGATTAGTTGTTTGTGCTATGTTTTTTATCGTAAGCCTCTTTGCCATTATCCAGAAACTGGATAAAGTTGTCGATGCTTAGGTCGTAAGAGTGAGGTTCTACCAACGGTTTTTCATCCTTGTCAATAATTAGGTAGTAAGGCTGACCATTTAAGCCATACTTGGATACCTGAATATCCTTGTTCTTTTCTCCCAGTGTTGTTTTTACCTTACCGTCGATTTTGGATGTATACTGTTCCGAGTTGGGGAGCTGAGCCGGTTCGTCAACGTAAAGGGCAACAACAACAAAGTTGTCGCGCAAACGCTGAATAATCCGAGGGTCGGAGAGTACCTGTCCTTCCATTTTTTTGCATTCTCGGCAAGCGTGACCAACAAAGTCGACGAAGAGCGGCTTGTTTGCATTTTTTGCGGCAGCCAGTGCTTCGTCGTAGTCAAAGTAACCGCTGAGGCCAAATGGAAGGTGGAGAATGTCGGAGTATTTTGCATTATTAACGGTAGCTGCAGTTGGACTACCTTCGGCGGCTGGTCTGGAATAAAATGCTGAATTTTCACCTTCTGTAGGTAGTAGTCCCGAAATAGCTTTTAACGGCGCACCAAAAAGACCTGGGATAAGGTAAATGACAAAAGCAAAGGTAATGATGGCGAGGATAAGCCGGAAAAAGCCAATGTGCTTGGTGTCGCTGTCGAGTTTAAACCTAATCTTGCCGAGTAGGTAAAGTCCCAGCATGCTAAAAATAGCAATCCAAAGGCTGAGGAATACTTCCCTGGTTAGAATGTTCCAGTGGTATACGTTATCGATTACTTGGAAGAACTGAAGCGAAAATGCAAGCAGAATGAAGCCCATTACCACCTTCACAGAGTTGAGCCAACCACCAGATTTAGGAAGATTTTTCAACAATGATGGGAAAGCTGCCAGCACTACAAACGGTAACGCAAATGCTGCTGAAAAGCTAAGCATTCCAATGATGGGGCGAAGGGAGACTCCAGTTGCCGATTGCACCAAGAGCGCACCAACGAATGGCCCAACGCACGATAAGCTCACGATAACGGTAGTGAGTCCAAGGAAGAAGGAGCCAATAATGCCTCCCTTTTCTGCTTTGCTATCGGCCTTTGAGGCCAAGGAGCCAGGGAGAACAATCTCAAAAACCCCAAATAGGGAGGCTGCAAAGGCGAGGAATAGCAGACCAAAAATGAGGTTGGTTATCCAGTGTGAAGTGATTTGGTTGGTAATGTCGCTTCCAACACCCGGCAACGATACCAATACCCCAAGCAGCGTATAGGTAAGTATAATGGAGAATCCAAACACAGCCGCATTGAGAATGGAGCTTGCCTTGGATGTTTGCTTACTCATGAAAAAGGAAACAGTCATTGGTATCATGGGGAATACACAAGGAGTAAGAAGTGATCCAAAACCAGTGAGGATGGCAAGAAGGATAAATCCGCCCAGTGAGTTGTCCTTCTTTGACGCGGGCTTAGTTGCGGATACATCCTTGGTGGGTTCTGCCTTAGCTGTCTCTATGGCTACCTTTGCTGAGGTGTCAACCGTAGCAACGCTCGGTTGAGTTGCCGCAACGCTAGTAGGCTGTGGTAAGGCTATGGAAAAATCTTGATCGTTGAACATGCAGGTGCCCTCCTTGCAGGTCTGGTAGGCAACATTTCCATCGACTGTCTTGGCTCCTGTAACTTTTATCTTTTGGGTAAAGTCAACTTTCCCGGAGAAGTATTTAACATTTAGCTTGAATACGTCATCAAAGACCACGGTGGGAGCTGGGGTAAAATTCATTTTCCCCACCAGCTTATAGCCATCGTTGTTCTTATAGGTGAATACGGTTGATTGAGGACCTCCTTCAGGAAGGTCGAGTCCGTACATGTGCCACTCCTTGTCGATGTTGGCTGTAAAGTGAAGCACTACATCGCCGTTGGCAATCGGTTCTGCTGAGAATTTCCATTTAACGTTATTCTGCACCTGTGCAGCGCCTCCAAGGCTGGTGAATAGTCCTGCAATGGCCAGTAGATAAAATGCAGCTCTTTTCATTCGTGTGTGGTTTTATTTTAAAGTGATTGAAAGGTCATTTCTGTTGATTCGCAATCCACCTTTACATGCCCATTTCGACTTGGTTGAGCTCAGAGAGGTTTAGCTGAAAATCTGCACGCTTGTTAAACACTTAGATTCGTATTTGGTTGAGTGATTTTGTGCGCTGGCAAATGTAGCAAAAAAGAAAAAACCGAGCCATGTAGGGCTCGGTTCTTCAAAATGAATAAATGCTAGTAAGTCAGCTCATCGCCGTGCCTGTCGAAAATATGGTACTCCAGAAACGTATAGGCCGTGGATGGCTTTACGCGCAGGAGACAGCGATATTTAAGCGACCAGCGCAATCTCTTGGGGAAGAGTCCTCTGTTGAGGAAAGAGGCCACGTAAGGGTGGACTTTGAGCGTTAGAATAGCTTGTTTCTTATCACGGGCAAGGTAGGCTACCTGGTTTTCGACTTCGGTATCAAACAGAATGCTTGGCCCAATCTCGCCGCTACCGTTACAGGTAGGGCACTTTTCCTGGGTGTGAATGTGCATTTCTGGTCGAACCCGTTGCCGGGTAATCTGCATTAACCCAAATTTTGATAAGGGTAGGATGTTGTGCTTTGCCCGGTCCTTGGCCATTGCTTCCCGCATTCGGTCGAACACCATTTGCTTGTTATCCGGGTTGTGCATGTCGATAAAGTCGACAACGATAATCCCTCCCATATCCCTCAGACGAAGCTGTCGGGCAATTTCGTCGGCAGCCGAAAGGTTAACCTCCATTGCGTTCGTTTCCTGATCGCTGGAGGCCTTGCTGCGGTTGCCGCTGTTAACGTCAATTACGTGAAGCGCTTCAGTATGCTCTATAATGAGATATGCTCCGCTTTTAAAGGAGACTGTCTTCCCAAAAAGAGCCTTGATTTGTTTCTCAATGCCAAATTGTTCAAAGATTGGCACCCCTCCAGAATACAACTTTACAATTTTCTCCTTCTCGGGAGCAATTGTGGTTATGTAGCTGCGTATGTCGTGAAAAATTGCTTCATCGTTAATCCAGATGTTGCTGAACGATACGGTAAGCAAGTCACGCAGAATGGTGGAGGTTCGGTCCAGTTCGCTCACCAGGAGCGAAGGAATATTATTAGAGCGAAGCTTTTCAAAGGCGCTTTCCCACTTCTTAATTAGGCCACGAAGTTCGGCGTCGAGCACTGCAACCTTCTTCCCCTCTGCTGCTGTGCGAACGATGACCCCATAGCCATCAGGTATGATGCTCTGCATCAACCTTTTTAGTCTTTTCTTCTCCTCTGTAGAGGAGATTTTTTGCGAAATGGAAATTTTGTCAGAAAACGGAATGAGCACGATATTTCTACCGGCAATTGAGATTTCCGATCCAAGCCTAGGCCCCTTAGTGGAGATTGGTTCTTTTGCAATTTGAACCATCACCACCTGACCAGAGGTAAGGACGTCGGTGATTTTTCCGTTTTTGTCTAAATCTTTTTCCGGCTTAAAACTTGCAATTGCAATAGGCTTCCCCTTCTTCGAAAGATGTATGTTAACATACTTACAAAGGGTTTTGAACTGCGGTCCAAGATCTAGGTAGTGGAGAAATGCGTCTTTTTCGTAACCAACATCAACAAAAGCAGCATTTAGCCCGGGCATAATCTTTTTAACCTTGCCTAGGTAAATGTCACCGACAGAGAACTGCAAGTTGCTCTTTTCCTTGTTGAGCTCTAGCAGTTGCTTGTCTTCCAGAAGGGCTATGGCAATTTCGGAGGGAGTTACGTTAATAATTAGATCGTTACTCGCAGCCATAAACTTTTGTTGGAAGGTTTAAATTATTGGATGTGCTACAAATAGATTAAACCTAAAGAATCGAGGACTCTTTAGGTTTAATCCATGATTAGAATATAGGCGATAAAAGCCTATGAAGACTAACGGTTTTTCTTTTTGTGACGATTCTTACGGAGGCGTTTCTTCCTCTTGTGCGTCGCCATTTTATGTCTTTTCCTTTTCTTTCCGCAAGGCATGACACGTAGGTTTAGAGGTTAATAAATAAAAAATTTAGCACTACTTTTTTACATGATTCTTAACCTTAGAGACAAAGCTCTTTGCGGGTTTGAAGGATGGGATGAAGTGCTCAGGAATGATGATGGTAGTGTTTTTGGAAATGTTCCTTGCGGTTTTTTGGGCTCTTTTCTTTACGATAAAGCTGCCAAAGCCACGCAGGTAGACATTTTTTTCTTTCACAAGAGAATCCTTGATTGACTCCATGAAAGCTTCTACCGTCTTTTGTACCGTTATCTTTTCGATGCCGGTATTCTTCGAGATCTCGTTTACAATATCTGCCTTAGTCATTTTTAAAAACCTTTAATTATCAATGTTTTAAAAATTTCTTGAGTTTCGGATTGCAAATATAAATGAATTAATCCTATTTAAGAAATTCAAAACTATTATTTTTGATTTCCTTTATGAAGATTTTTCTTTCATGGTGTTTCGTAAGGCTCTGATTCATTGGTACCATAAGCATAAGCGTGATTTGCCTTGGAGGCACACTCGCAATCCATACTTTATTTGGATATCGGAAATCATCCTGCAGCAAACCCGTGTGCAACAAGGCTTCAGCTACTACCTGCGTTTTATTGAGGCATTTCCAACCATTGAGGATTTGGCTAATGCTCCACTGGAGAGTGTACTAAAGGTGTGGCAGGGGCTAGGCTACTATACCCGTGCCCGGAATATCCACCAAACGGCTAAAACCATTGTGGCAGAGTATGGTGGTAGGTTGCCTGAATCCTACGACGCCCTTCTTAACCTTAAAGGGATTGGTGACTACACGGCCGCAGCTATTGCTTCCTTCGCATTTGACGAACCAGTTGCTGCCATCGATGGGAATGTATACCGTATATACTCCCGCATATTTGGAATCTTTGCTCCGGTAGATAGGGGCGAGGGTAAGCGAATGCTTCGCCAAATTGCGGCTGATGAGCTCGACAAGGAGGATCCGGCAACGTTTAATCAGGCTATCATGGATTTGGGCGGGCAAGTGTGTCTGCCTAAGAACCCCCTTTGTGAGGAGTGCCCTGTGATGGCAATGTGCTACGCCTATAAGAGTAAGGAAACTGCGAGTCTTCCGGTAAAATCGGTAAAGGTTAAGGTGCGAGACCGATTCTTTTACTATATTATAGTGGTGGCCGGAGATCATACTTTTATTCGGCAGCGTAACCAGAAGGATATTTGGCATAGCTTATTCGAGTTTCCTCTAGTGGAGAAGGCAAGCAGGCTGTCGCCCGAGGAGGTGCCTCTTACTGCCGAATGGCTTGATATATGTGGTGAGGGAAACGTGGAAATAACCTTTGTTTCTCAGGAGGTGAAGTATTTGCTCAGCCATCAGCATCTCTATACCCGCTTTTTTGTGGTGAAGGTTAGCAGAGCCTCCTATCTCCTAAAGCAGAAATACATGGAGGTTTCGCTTAATAGTATTGGTAATTACTCAATTCCTCGCCTCATTGACAGCTTCTTGGCAGCAGAACCTTTGGCGAAATATGGCAAGGAAAGTTGACTTTGAAATGAAAATGTTGTAATTTGAGAACCGTAACCCCTTAATTCATAAAACGATGTCGTTAAACAAGGTAATGCTTATCGGAAATGTAGGGAAAGACCCTGAAGTGAAAAGTGCCAATGGCACACCCGTTGCCAACTTTCCACTGGCGACAACTGAGGTGTTTTCATCAAAGAATGGACAGCGTCAGGAGCACACTGAATGGCACAATGTTGTCGTTTGGCGTCGCCTAGCTGAAATTGTGGAGAAGTATGTAAAGAAAGGAACCCCTCTCTTCGTGGAAGGCCGGATTAGGAGCCGTTCCTACGAAGGGAAAGATGGTATTAAGCGGTATGTTACAGAAATCTTGGCCGACAATATTAAGCTGCTTGGCCGGAAGGAGGGCTCTAATGGTGCCCCTAGCGAATACGCCGCCTCAATGCCTGAAGCCAAGGTGAGTGATTCACTTGAAGAGCCATTGGCCGATGCCGATGATTTGCCTTTTTAGTCGTTGCAACTAATTAATAGAGGTAGGGGGAGTCGCTTCTTGTCCGGCAATTGGAGAATGATTTTGCTGAGCAAGTAGATACTCCCTTTAATTTTTCGCCATAAAAGACTAATTTTATGGCTCGAACCAAATCAATTTACCTTGGAAGCAAGTATTCCTCCCTCGGCCATAGTGACACACGCCGATATTTTTCTCCCATTTACAAGTTCTTCATTGCTTGGGCTAGCATTTCTAGTCATTTTGCTAATATTCTCAGCGCTATTCTCTGGTTCCGAGTCGGCCTACTTTTCGCTGACAACTGCCGATATTGCCAAGCTGCGCAAGACAAAGTCGGGTCGGTCGGCAACTGCCTTAAAGTTGCTATCGGAGCCCAATATGCTTCTTAGCACTATTCTAATTGCCAATAACTTGGTGAATGTTGGTATAGTGGTGTTGAGCACCTACATCACATCTACCATGTTTAATTTTTCTGACTTTCCGGTGCTCGGTTACTTTATTCAGGTGGTGCTGGTGACCTTTCTTATTCTGCTTATTGGTGAAATTCTCCCCAAGGTATACTCCACCCATAAGCCCATTGGAATGACCAATTTAATGGCTCACCCGCTGTTTGTATTGCAGACGGTGTTTAAGCCATTTGGATTAATGCTCATTTTCTTGGCCACCAGAGTTAATCGTCACTTCAGCTTGCGCCGATCAAACCTCTCCATTACCGACCTTTCGGAGGCAATTGACATTACCGTAACCCCCAATCCGGAGGATAGAAAAATACTGAAGGGTATTGTGAAGCTGGCAAATATTCAGGCGCGTGACATTATGTGCCCGAGGATGGATGTTGAGGCCGTGGACTACGAGACCCCATTTTCAGCAGTGCTCAAGGTGGTGCTCGATACGGGCTATTCCAGAATACCTGTGTATGCGGAGTCGTTCGACAATGTAAAGGGAATTCTTTACGTTAAAGATTTGCTGCCACACCTGCAGAAGGATGACAAGTTCCGGTGGCAACACCTGATTCGCAAACCATACTTTGTCCCGGAGCATAAGAAAACCAATGACCTCCTTGAGGAGTTTCAGGTTAGGAGAAACCATATGGCTATTGTAGTCGATGAGTTTGGCGGGACTTGTGGAATTGTTACTCTTGAGGATATTCTCGAGGAGATTGTGGGCGAAATTTCGGATGAGTCGGATCAGGAGGAGATACTCTACCAAAAGGTGGACGAGAACACCTACCTCTTTGAGGGAAAAATTCTGCTAAATGATTTCTGTAAAATAGTTAATGAAAGCGTAGAATCTCTTGATGAGGTTCGGGGCGAGGCCGATACACTGGCTGGTCTTATCTTGGAAATAAAGGGTGAGATGCCTAGGAAGAACGATAGCCTTACCCTTGGACGATTTGAATTTAGGGTGGAGGTTGTAGATAGCCGGAGAATTAAAAAAGTTAGAGTTGTTGCAAAACCGAAGAGTGTAAGCTATGATCAAAATCAGGAGGTTGCTGACTAGCTGTTTGGCCCTAGGGCTGTTGGTTTCGTGTAGTCAGGATTACACACCCAAGCCTAGAGGGTACTTTCGAATTGATTTTCCAGAGAAAAGTTATCGGTCATTCGATTCGATATCGTTTCCGTTTGCTTTTGACTACCCCGTATATGCTAAAATTACGCCCGACCCACAGCGATTGTCGGAGAAGTATTGGATAAACGTGGTTGCACCAGCGTTCAAGGCAACCATTCATATTAGCTACTTGTCGTTAAATAACGACAAGCTGAGCGCTCTCCTTGAGGATTCCCATACTCTGCTCTACAAGCAGTCTATCAAGGCCGATGCAATTGATGAAAGTCGAATATACTCGCCGGAGAAGAAGGTCTACGGTTTGCTATACGATGTAAAGGGTAACGCGGCATCACCAGTGCAGTTCTACCTTACCGATAGTCTTCACCACTTTGTGAGAGGGGCGCTTTACTTCTATACTGTTCCCAATCAGGACTCCCTAGCTCCAGTGGTGGCTTTTGAGCGGGAGGATGTGCTTAAGCTTATCCACTCGTTTCACTGGAAAAAGTAGGTATGCCTTTGTTGCTCCACGAAAAAGTTGAGTCCAATGCTCTACTTTGGCTTTGGAAGATTGAGGAAGAGGAGGATTTCTTCCTGAGCAACCTCTGCTTGAGTAGCCACGACAGCTTGTTGCTAGCTACCTATAGCTCAACAACGCGGAGGTTGGAGTGGTTGGCTGCCCGATTGCTCGTTATGTTGGGATTAGGGGAGAACCTTGCAATTGGCTACAGTGACGATGGTAAGCCACATTTGGTTGGTCGAGATGGTTATATCAGCATTAGCCATTCTGGCCCTATGGTTGGGTTGCTGTACTGTTCAGTAAGCCATGTTGGTCTCGATATTGAACGGATTTCTGATCGCCCTGCCAAAATTGCGCGCAGATTTATGCAGGAACAGGAGTTGGAGTTGGTGGATAACGATGGTGGTGGGGCTGCAATTACTCGGGCTTGGGCATCAAAGGAGGCATTGTTTAAGGTATTGGGGCAGAATTGCTATACCTTTAGGGATGATTTCTTGCTTACAGCTAAGCTGCATGCAAAATCCTTGTCAGCCACCTTTTTTGTAAGACCGCTCAGCTGTAATCAAATAGTATTTTTTATGGATGTAGAGGGATACAGCATCGCCTATTCAATAATGCAATCTTAAATCCAAAACGTTGGAGGTATATCGTCAAATAGCGGCAAAGGTCGGCAGGCAACCACAAATTGCCCTGCTCATCGACCCCGATAAGCATACTCCATCGTCTGCGTCTGTGGCTGCAGCAATGGCAGCACAAGCGGGCGTTGACTTTATTATGATTGGCGGTAGTTATGTTTCTGCCGATGCCAACAATATTGTTTCAGCCGTTAAGCAATCAACGTCACTTGCAGTGGTGCTATTTCCCGGAAGTTCTTTACAGCTGTCTGCCAGCGCTGATGCCATTTTTTTATTGTCACTCATCTCGGGTAGAAATCCTGAATATCTTATTGGTAACCATGTGGTGGCCGCTGGCTACATCAAGAAGATGGGCGTTGAAGTTATTCCTGTTGGCTATATTCTGGTGGATGGTGGAGTTGTATCAAGCGTGCAGTACGTGAGCAATACCATGCCTATTCCTGCCAATAAGCCAGACTTGGTGGTTGCCACAGCAATGGCCGGAGAGATGCTGGGGTTTAAGATGATTTACCTTGAGGCCGGTAGTGGTGCATTAAATCCAGTTTCGCCTGAGGTAATTGCTGCAACTAGGAGTTCCATAAACATTCCGATTATTGTGGGAGGCGGATTGCGCTCTGAGGAGAGTGTGATTACTGCTTTAAAAGCAGGAGCCGACGTAGTTGTTGTGGGTACCGTCGTTGAGGATAATCCCGAGGCTATTGGTCGGCTGGTGAGCCTAGTGAAGAATTTCAGTCGTTAGAATTCTATTTGGCTTTATATGGAAAAGGTCCGGCATGTGCCAGACCTTTCTTTTATGTGGTGCTACTGAAAAAGTTCTTCTAGAGGTTTGCCTGTTGCCGCATTGGGCCAGGAAATATCTATGAGGGTGGCAGTAGTTGGTGCAACATCAGCAATATCTATTGGCGTTAGGATGGTTTTTCGCTTAATCTTCCATCCATAGAAAATGAGAGGCACATGAGCGTCGTAGCTGTAGGGGCTACTGGCTGCAGTCGGTTTTTCTGTTCTTTCCACCCATCCAGGCTCAAGAAAGAAGATAACGTCGCCAGAACGCTTATCGTTAAAGCTATTCTGCATCTTGTAAAAATTACCTTGACTAAAGGCTGCATTTACCATGGTAGATGCGGTGGCTGCTCCTGCAACACCCGTGAACTGTACCATGAAGTCGCGAACCTTGTCCTGAAATTCCGAAAGTTTAAGGTTGCTGTCCTCAATAAGGCTCCGGTTGAGGTAAATCTGTTTCTGGTCGTAGGCTTTAACCCAGTCGCCCTTTCCGTAGGTAACAGAGAGGTAGCTTCGCAGTAGCGCCATGGCGGCTTTGGGCTCAAAAAAGCCGTTGGGTATTCTTACCGAGGATAGATTACTGGGGGTGTCGGGCGTTCCATGGTCGGAGGTAAGAATAATTAGGATATTCTCCTTTCCAATGTTTTCGCTTAGAAACGACATAAAGTGTCCCAACTCTCTGTCGAGGCGGTAGTAGGCATCCTCCAGCTCTACCGAGTTGGTTCCATACTTTTGGCATATTTCTCCTGTAGCCGAGAAAACTACGGTGAGCAGGTCGGTGCTGGAGTCTTTTCCTAGATTCTCGTTTACAATGGCTGTAGTTGCAAAATCTTTGGTGTAGCTGTTGCCAAAAGGGGTATCGGTAAGAATGCTGTAATCGTGGTCCTTCTGCTTGTCTTTAAACAGTGACTGGATAAGCACCATTGGTGACTTACTCTTATCTTCTGTCTCGTTTTTTTTAGTGGTATCGATAGCCGACATCTGATGTGCTTGGTAACTGCCTAAAGGGAGGAGGGTTTCCCACGACTGTCCCACATAGGTGTCGGCAAACTTCTTCTGGTTAAAATCTTTGACCCAGCTGGGTAGATCCGCCATGTAGTAACTGCTGGTCATCCATGTTCCGCTATATGGATTAAGCCAGTACGCGGCATCTCCAGAGTGACCGGCAGCAAGGGTGGCCGACTGTGCGTCGAGTGAGATGGAGATAACCTTCGATTTTGGGTCCCACTGCTTAAGAGCGTCCCCCAGAGTGCTAGCCATTAGATTTCGAGGAGAGTAGGAGCCGTACATGTCGTCACCGCCAACTCCTCTGTAACGCTTGTCCACTGTGGCTTCCACCATTTCTCCCGAAAGTCGTGAATACCACATGTCGGATACAATTCCGTGCGTGGCTGGCTGCGCCCCAGTTTCAAAGGTGGCTATTCCAGGAGCCGACTGGGTAAGTAGGTAGTTGTAACGCGCATTTTTGCAAAAGGAACCTTCGTTCACCAATACTTTAAATCCTTCGTCGGAAAAATTATTCCAATACCGGTGAATAAAGTCGTAGCGCATTTGGCTAATTACTATTTGTACGATTAGCTTCGGTTTTTCAGGAGGAAGTGCTCTTGTGTTCTGAGGAAAGGCTGTGGTCGTAATGGAGAGTAGCGATGCGATTACCGCTATGAGCTGTTTTGAGAAAATTTTCATTGTAGAACAGTTGAATTCAAAGGACATAAAGGTCCGGTAAGAGGTTGTTGGGTTGCTATTTATTGTTGGGTAACGGGTAGCTTGGCTGAGTAACGGATACCACCAACGCGCAGCGAGGCAATGTAGATGCCTGCCGCAAGCGAATTGTTACTCGAAACACACTGTTCCAGTGGCCACTGGTTTACTCCTGGTTGAATGTTAACGCTACAGGCTCCAATTAATTTCCCATTCATGCTGTAAATGCTGAGTAGCCCAGTTGAAGTTGTGCTCGTTGTAAATACAATGCCCGTTCCGGCGCTACCAATGTTCACGCTAAGTTTCCCTTTTGCCCCATCGTTGTTTCCAATGGAGGAGGTGCTTTTAACGAGAACTACATTTTTTTCGATTCTATCGGTGAGGTTGCTGATAGTGATGCTCTGCTGATATGTGTCGTAGCCGGTAGCCGAATAGGTAAAGGTATAGGTTCCGGGATAAATTAAGCGGTAGTAGGTGCCAGTGACAGCGTCGCTCCAAACGTTGGAGCTGTCTTTGTCGTGTGAGGCAACTATAATATCGGCCATTACGGCTTGGCCGTCTGCATTTTTAACTGTTCCGTAAACACCAGTAAGAACTTGGTTCATGTAGGAGAAGAACGATTGCTTTAGATAGGTCCAGTAGCTTGGTAACAGATTAGAGCTAAGTAGTTTGGTTGATGAAATTTCGATGGTTACTTCCCTTCCATGGCGGAAGACGGTCATGTAGTCCTGTCTACCACCAGTAATGGGATACCAGTCGGCACCTTGAGTAATTCCAGAGAGATCAACATCGGTAAAGTAGTTCGCTGGCCCATAAGTCTGTGCAAGGTTGGCAAATTGTTGGCTAACGGCTATAAACCATTGCCTGTCGGGATGCTGACGCTGTGAGGCTGTGTAGTAATCCCAGGGGTAGTTCACCACCTCCGAACCTCCGTGGAAGTTTGCCGAAAGCACAATCCTATTTTGGTTGGCAAAGTTCATCATGGCCTGGTTTTCCAGTGTCCAGCTGTTGCCATCCGGATGGTTGCCAAACCAGGGGTCAGGAAAATTTCGGTTTGGGTCGATACCACTTCCGTTCGATCGGGTTGCCCCAACAACGGTAGAGTTTCCTCCATAGTAAGTTCCATCGGGGTTGGCGTCGGGGTTGATGAACACAATGGCGTTGTCGAGTAGGTTGGTAACGCCGCTCGCTTGCCCATAGGTGCTGAGTAGCGAATCCATGAGGTGGAGCATGAGCACAAAGCTGGTGGTTTCGTCGCCATGCATGGTGCTAGTTAGAAGAACGGCAGGCTTCCCTTCGCTCTGGGCAACATTAGCCGATATTTTGGCCACGTATATTTTTCTCCCATTAGCCGTTGTTCCAATGCTGTCCAGCTTGCATAGCGATGGGTAGGAGGCTTCAAACTGTTTCATCATGGCTCGGTAAACCTCATAGGTGGGGTAGCGGTCCCAATTGGCCATTTGGTCGGTGGTGGTGGCCATGGTTATGGCGCGAGTATTTAGCAGCGAGGGACGGGTGAGCTTGGTGTAGGTGTAGCCCAATGCAGAGAACTTCTGCATCTCCGTAGGTGACGCGTAGGCCCAAACCTGATTGTTGCTAACCCTGTCGATGGAGATTATGCGGGTAAGTTCCTGCAGCTCGCTTTTCGACTGAATGGTAAAGGTGAAGTAGTACTCCGGCTCTTCTTGTCCAAATGCGGTAAGGGATAGCAGAAGCAAAAGGGTGGTAAAAATCCGTGTCATAACATTTGTAATATGGAGGTAAATATACAAAAGATATGGAGGGTTTTTAACACTATCCGACAGCGGCAATTTTTTGGTGAAAGATGAGCTCCTTATTCCTTCTTTTTGTAGTTACTCACTCCTATACATTAAACCTGAAGTGCATAATATCGCCATCCTGCACCACGTATTCTTTCCCCTCAATGGCAATTTTGCCGGCATCGCGGCAGGCTGCTTCGGAGCCAAGGGTGGTGTAATCGATATACTTAATCACCTCCGCTCTGATGAAGCCCCGCTCAAAGTCGGTGTGGATAATGCCCGCTGCTTGCGGTGCCTTGGTGCCACGGGTGAAGGTCCAAGCCCGTGTTTCGTCCGGCCCTGTGGTGAAGTATGTTTGCAGGTCGAGCAGCTTGTAGGCTGAGTGAATGAGCCTAGCAACACCGGACTCCTCCAGCCCAATCTCCTGCAGAAACATCTGCCGTTCCTCAAAGGTCTCCAGCTCGGCTATATCGGCTTCGGTGGCGGCAGCAATAATGAGCATTTCGGCGTTTTCCTCCTGAATAGCGGATCTAACGGCATCAACATACTTGTTGCCTTTAAGAACGGAACCTTCGTCAACGTTGCACACGTAAAGCACGGGCTTATCGGTAAGCAACAAGAGGTCGCTCATGAGCTTGCGGTCCTCCTTGTCGAGCTCAAGCACTCGAGCAGACTTGCCCTCCTGTAGTAGCTGCTTGTAGTGCAGCAGGATGTCGAGCACCCGCTTGGCGTTTTTGTCGCCTCCGGTTTTTGCCTGCTTTTCCACTTTGGCAATGCGGTTCTCCACTGTTTCAAGGTCCTTCAGCTGCAGCTCCATGTCGATAACCTCCTTGTCGCGCAGCGGGTTGATGCTTCCGTCTACGTGGGTAATATTGTCGTTTTCGAAGCAGCGAAGCACATGGATAATGGCGTCGGTTTCACGGATGTTGGCCAGAAATTTGTTGCCCAACCCTTCACCCTTACTTGCACCCTTAACCAATCCGGCTATGTCCACAATTTCTACGGTGGTGGGAACAATCCGGGCTGGCTTGTCGATGGCTGCCAGCTTGTTGAGCCGCTCATCGGGAACGGTGATTACCCCTAGGTTTGGCTCAATGGTGCAGAACGGAAAGTTTGCTGCCTGAGCACGCGCATTCGAAAGACAGTTAAAAAGTGTAGACTTGCCCACGTTGGGAAGCCCTACTATACCACATTGAAGTCCCATTTTCGTATCAATATTTTCAGGAGCGCAAAGTTAGCTGAAAAAATGATAGTGAATAGATTAGCTTTTAAGATGGTTGTAGAAAACCCGTTTTTTTCTGTGGGATTCGCTGGAAAAGAGCTAATTTTACACCCAAATTTTTCTAAGCTGGGAGAATTTCTGCCGGCTTTATTTATGGTTTAACATTTTCTACATTAATGGAAGACGTAGATAAGCTAAAAAAAATTGCATCTCAAGTTCGACGCGACATTGTTCGTATGGTACACGCGCAGGCATCGGGACACCCCGGTGGCTCCCTAGGTTGTACCGATTTTATGGTGGCTCTTTACTTCAATGTAATGAAGCACGACCCGAAGAATTTTGACCTTGACGGGAAAAATCAGGACCTGTTTTTTCTTTCCAACGGCCACATTTCGCCGTTATGGTATAGTGTGCTGGCCCGCTCCGGTTACTTCGAAACTCGTGAGCTCTCCACCTTTAGAAAGATAAACTCTAGACTACAAGGACATCCAACCACCGCAGAGCACCTTCCCGGTATCCGCATTGCATCGGGTTCGCTTGGTCAGGGACTAAGCGTGGCCTGTGGTGCAGCGTTGGCAAAGAAGATAAATGGCGACAAAAAGTTGGTGTTCTCGCTACATGGTGATGGAGAATTGCAGGAAGGTCAGATTTGGGAGGCCATGATGTTTGCCGCCCACAACAAAATAGACAACCTTATTTCGACTGTTGACTACAATGGAAAGCAAATTGACGGCCCTGTTGACAAAGTGCTTTCACTTGGTGATCTCAAGGCTAAGTGGCTTGCTTTTGGCTGGGATGTGGTGGAGATGAACGGCAACGACATGGTGGACGTGCTCCGCGGCTTGAATGAGGCAAAGAGCAGAACAGGTAAGGGTAAGCCGGTGGCCATTCTCATGAAAACGGAGATGGGGAATGGCGTCGATTTTATGATGGGAACTCACAAGTGGCACGGTAAGGCGCCCAACGACGAGCAGCTTGCAAAAGCACTGGAGCAGCTTCCCGAAACACTTGGTGACTACTAAAAATTACGTGTTGGCAGAATGGTAATCCGGCGGTAGCCAAAAAATTATTCAGTATGAAAAATATTGTTGTTATTGCCCACGATGCAAAAAAGAACGACTTGGTTCAGTTCTTAAACGATAGACTTGACTGGATTCAGGGGGTAAATCTTCTTGCCACAGGTCGAACAGCAGAGTTTGTTGAGGCTCAAGGAATAAGCGTTAAGCATTTGAGTCCCGGAATTTCTGGTGGATACATCCAAATTACCGAGATGATTGAGCGCGGGGAGGTTGATATTGTAATCTTTTTACGAGATCACAAGCTTAATCAGCCACATCACGAGGATATTCGAAGGCTGTTGGAGGCATGCAATGTAAACAACATACCGCTTGCCACAAACTACGCCAGTGCCGAACTTCTCATCTTAGGCCTGATTAAAAAGGAGGCCTCAGAGAGAATGAAGAGCAAGGAGTAGAAAGGGGTTACCCTACCATGTTTTTGATGAAAAAAATTAACAGATGAAGAAATACGTTTCTACAGGATTAAAGGAAACTAGAGTTGGATTTGGCGATGCCCTCACAGAGTTGGGACAAACCAATCCAAATGTGGTTGGACTCTGCGCCGACCTTATTGGCTCCCTCAAAATGGAGGGATTTATTGAGCATTGCCCAGAGCGCTTTGTTCAGGTGGGTATTGCAGAGGCCAACATGATTGGGGTGGCAGCTGGACTCACCATTGGGGGCAAAATCCCATTTGCTGCTGGCTTTGCCAACTTTGTTACGGGTAGGGTTTACGACCAGATTCGTCAAAGTGTAGCCTATTCCAACAAAAATGTGAAGATTGTAGGTTCACATGCAGGAATTACCTTGGGCGAAGACGGTGCAACACACCAGGTGTTGGAAGATATTGGTATGATGAAGATGCTGCCCAATATGGTGGTTATCAATACATGCGATTACAACCAGACAAAGGCAGCAACCCTTGCCATGGCAGAGTATAAAGGGCCAGTTTATCTCCGTTTTGGCCGTCCTGCAGTTCCCAACTTTACTCCCGAAGATCAGGAATTTGAGATTGGCAAGGCCGTATTGCTAACTGAGGGCGAGGATGTGACCATTTTTGCTACTGGCCATTTGGTATGGAAAGCTCTTGAGGCGGCAGAAATTCTTGCTGAAGATGAGATATCGGTTGAGGTTATCAACATTCACACCATTAAGCCCCTTGATGAAAAGGCCGTTCTTCGTTCTGCAGGAAAAACTAGGGCGGTAGTTACCGCAGAGGAGCACATGATGAACGGTGGCCTTGGCGATAGCATTGCTCAGGTTCTTGGCCGCAAGTTACCTACTGCCATAGAGATGGTTGCTGTGGATGATGTGTTTGGCGAGAGCGGAAAACCGGAGGAGCTGATGGAGAAGTATCACCTCGACGCCCCAACTATTGTTGAAGCAGTAAAACGTGTGCTGAAAAGGAAAAAGCAGTAACGCTAGCATCCGTTCGATGGCCGAATATACCGATGCAAAGATAGTAGAGCTCTTTAAGAAGGGTGAAAGTAAGGAGACTGCTTTCACCCTTCTTGTACAAAAATATCAGGAGCGACTCTACTGGCATATCCGGAGAATGGTGGCCGACCACGACGATGCGGATGATATCCTGCAAAACACCTTTCTGAAGGTGTGGAGTGGGCTGGACGGTTTTAGAGAGGATTCCCAACTTTACACTTGGCTATATCGTATAGCGACAAACGAAGCGCTGACCTTTTTAAAGAAGAAGCGGTCGAACCTTTTCCTTTCCATCGAAAATGTGGAACACCAGCTGGGCAATTCGTTGGAGTCGGATGTTTATTTTGATGGGAATGAGCTGCACTTAAAACTCCAAAAAGCAATTTTGCGACTTCCCGATAAGCAACGGTTGGTGTTCAACATGAAATACTATGAGAATATGAAGTATGAAGAGATGTCAGATGTGCTTGATACTTCTGTTGGTGCGCTTAAGGCATCGTTTCACCATGCGGTGAAAAAGATTGAGAAATTTATGGCTGAAGATTAAACTTTTAGCCAGAGCGGTTATCATAACAACAAAAGATTAACTGTGCTATGAAAAAGCATTTTAGCGGAGAAGAGGAGTTAGAGAAGGTGTTGGAAAGTTTTCCCAAGGGCAATCCATATCGGGTTCCTGAAGGGTACTTCAATGAGTTTCCGCTTAAGTTGAAGCAGCAAATACATCAACCTTCTCTTGTTCAGGCTACGCCAAGACTTAGCAGAGGGATTATCTATGCTAAGTTGGCTTATGCTGCAGGTTTTGCACTGCTAATAGGTTTTGGCTATCTTGGTCTGCGTATGATGCAGCCTACAAAAGTTGTACAGCCAGCCCCTAAGGCCATGGCCGATAGAACCAATGGCGTTTATGTTGATTTTGATGAGGCATCACTGATTGATGCTCTTCAGAATGACCATCAGAAGCCGAAAGCAACCGTAATGGACAACGAGACAAAGGATGCCATGATTCAATACCTCGTTGAGGATAATGTGGACTATACAACGTTGGTTGATAAGTATTAAATCCTATCCAATGAAAACATTTACACGCATATTTCTGCTTGCTACCATTGTCTTTGCCGGGCTCTCTGCAAAGGTGGTTGCACAGGAAAATCAGGATAAGGCAGAGCTTGTAAAGGCTCAGAAAATAGCATTTTTCACCGAGAAGCTTAGCCTTACACCCGATGAAGCACAGCGATTTTGGCCCGTTTACAATGAGTATTGGACCCGAAAGTATAAGATTATTGCCGACCGTAGGGAGACAATGGCTTACTGCCAGAAAAATTTGAGCCGGATGTCGAGCAAAGAGATTAAAGCTTATGCCGACAAGTATGTGGGTTTTCAGAAACAGGAAGCGGACCTGCTGTTGGAATTCAACCTACGATTCCAGAAGGTGCTGCCAGTTGAAAAGGTGATGAAGCTCTACCAGGCAGATAACGACTTTAAGAATTGGCTACTCCAGCAGATTAAGGAGGGTGGAAAAGATAAGGATTAACGGATAATTTTATATAAAAAGGGCGATTTCATACGAAATCGCCCTTTTTTATTTATTCGAAGCTGTCAAATTTCCCTGCTCTGATAAACTCTACCGTTTTATCAATTTCGTGGTACATGATTTTGTCTTCGCTAATAAATCCCACAATCTTTCGGAATTCACCCACAAAATCTTCTAAGTAGGGTGAGGTTTTGGCGGGGCGACGGAATTCAAGCGCTTGGGCGGCATCCATCAGTTCAATGGCCATAATGCGCTCTAGGTTGTCGATTACCTTAAGCACCTTTGTTGCGGAGTTTGCACCCATGCTTACATGGTCCTCCTGTCCATTGCTCGAAACAATGGAGTCGCTGGAGGCAGGGAAGCAATACATCTTGTTCTGGCTTACCATGGAGGCTGCCGCATACTGTGGAATCATGTAGCCGGAGTTTAACCCGGGATTGGCAACCAGAAATTCTGGGAGTCCCCGGAGGCCTAGAATAAGCTGTGCCGTTCTTCTTTCCGAAATGTTACCAAGTTCGGCCAGCGATAGGGCAAGGAAATCAAGCGATAAGGCCAGTGGCTGTCCATGGAAGTTTCCACCAGAAATAATTAAATCTTCGTCGGGCCAAATCGTTGGGTTATCGGTAACGGAATTTATTTCGGTAAGCACTACCGATGCCACATAGTTGATAGCATCCTTGGAAGCCCCGTGTACCTGAGGTATGCAGCGGAATGAATACGGATCCTGTACGTGTTTTTTTGGCCTAGCAATGAGTTCGCTTCCGTCGAGTATTTTTCGAATATTTCGGGCCGTTTCAATTTGTCCTTGGTGTGGTCGTACATTTTGAAGGTTGGCATGGAACGGTTCAATACGTCCATCGAAGGCCTCCAACGAAACCGCACCAATAATGTCGGCAAGTTTACTTAACTTAAATGCTTTAAGTAGCGCAAATACAGCGTGAGAACTCATAAATTGCGTGCCATTCAGAAGGGCTAATCCCTCTTTGCTCTGCAGCTCAATGGGCTGCCATCCCAGCTCCTTAAGAACATCTTCGGCGTTGCGTTTTGCACCATTGTATCTAACCTCGCCCAAACCAAGTAAGGGAAGGAAGAGATTGGATAGCGGAGCTAGGTCACCGGAGGCTCCTAGCGAACCACGATCGTAAACAATGGGCAGCACGTTGTGGTTAAGCATATCTACTATTCGCTCCACGGTGGCTACCTGAACACCTGAGTTGCCCATGGATAGGGCGTGTGCTTTTAAGAATAGCATAAGTCGGACAATCTCTGCACTAACTTCGGTTCCGGTGGAGCAGGCGTGCGACATTACCAAATTTTTTTGCAGCTGAGCTAGCTGGTCGGGGGAGATGGTTTGCTTGCAGAGCGAACCAAAACCGGTGGTAATGCCGTAGATGGGTTCCTGTTGGTTCTTTACCTTGTTGTCGAGGTAGGTGCGACATTTCTGAATTAGCGCTCTCGATTCGTCGGAGAGCTTTATTTCAACCTCTCCTTCGAGAAAATTTTCCAATAGCTGGAAGGTAAGAGGGGCAGGTGAAATTTGGTGAATTGTTTTCATTGGTTTATTGAAGTTTATGGGAAAGCAAAAGCCCGACAGAAAGACGGGCTTTTGCACTGTTTTTATTGGTTTGAGATAAATTCGGCTAGGTGGTTAAAAGGTACCTGGTGCTGTTCTCCCGTGGCCATAACTTTAACGTTGGCAATTTTTTGCTCAATCTCGTTTTCACCGATGAGGGCTACAAACGGTATGCTTTTCTTGTTGGCGTAGTCCAGCTGCTTTTTCATTTTGGCGGAGTCGGGGTAAAGCTCCGATGCAATCCCAATGGCTCTAACTTGTGCCAGCAGTTTTAGACACTCCATTGCCTCCTTGTCGCCGAAATTTACAAAAAGCAGCTTCGAAGAGGCAGCCGATTCAGCAGGGAAGAGGTTTAGCTGGGTCATAACGTCGTAGATGCGGTCGGCACCAAATGAGATGCCAACACCCGACATGTCTTTTAACCCAAATATGCCAGTAAGGTCGTCGTAGCGGCCACCACCGCAGATGCTACCTATTGCCACATCGTTTGCTTTTACCTCAATAATTGCCCCGGTATAGTAGTTCAAACCTCTTGCTAAGGAAAGGTCTATTTCCACCGTTGAGTTCACCTGAAGTGTTTCAACAAAACCAAGCACCTTCTCCAGCTCCGCAATTCCACTTAGTCCAGTTTCTGATCTACTCAGTATGGATTTCAGGTCGGCTAGCTTGGTGAGGTTATCCCCCTCCAGCAAAAGAATGGGTTCCAGCTTGGCAATTGCCTCTTGGGCAACAGCACGTTCCAGGAGCTCTGCCTTCACGGCATCGAGACCAATTTTGTCAATCTTATCGATGGCAACTGTAATATCGGTAAGCCTATCCGATTCGTTAAGGTATTCGGCAATGCCCGATAGAATCTTACGGTTATTCAGCTTTATGGTAATTCCAATGCCAAGTTTTCTGAAGATGCTGTCGGTAATTTGAATGAGCTCCACCTCGTTGAGGAGAGAGGTGCTGCCAATTACGTCCACATCGCATTGGTAAAATTCGCGGTAACGTCCTTTTTGAGGCCTGTCGGCACGCCAAACGGGCTGAATTTGGTATCGCTTAAAAGGGAATGATAGCTCATTTTGATGCATAACCACATAGCGTGCAAATGGCACAGTGAGGTCGTAGCGAAGCCCCTTTTCGCAGATTTGCACAGCGAGAGCGTTGCTGTTTTCCGGTTTAAGGTCGCCAGTGGGAACTTTGGAGAGGTATTCACCGGAGTTAAGAATTTTGAAAAGTAGCTTATCGCCCTCTTCACCGTACTTTCCAAGCAGGGTTGAGAGGTTTTCCATTGCAGGCGTTTCCAGTGGTTGGTAACCAAATCGCTGAAATTCCTGCTTGATGCTATCGAAGATGTATCCTCTCTTGGCCGATTCTTCTGGAGAAAAATCTCTTGTGCCTTTCGGGATGCTTGGTTTTTGAACAGCCATAATTAAAAGTTTGCACAAAGATAGAAAAACAACCAAATTCTTGCCCCTTCATGTTCTTTAGCATTAACCATTTGCCTTTACGTCAACGCTATTTTCTTTTCAGGGATATTGCTTCTATGCCCGTTGCGGTGAAATAAACCTTACAGGAGTTGAATAAAACGAGGGTGCAACATTTTAGTGAAGCACCCTCTTGCGTGTTTGTTGGCCAGCTCGCTAGTCGGCCTTGAGTTTTTTGTACCTAATGCGCTTTGGTCCCTCATCTCCTAGGCGCTCCTTTTTATTTGCTTCATATTCGGAGTAGCTTCCTTCAAAGAAGTAAACCTGTGAGTTTCCTTCAAAGGCAAGAATGTGGGTGGCAATTCTGTCGAGAAACCATCGGTCGTGGGAGATAACTACAGCACAGCCGGCAAAGTTCTCCAATCCCTCCTCCATCGCCCGAAGGGTGTTTACGTCGATGTCGTTGGTGGGTTCGTCGAGCAGTATTACGTTACCCTCCTCCTTGAGTGCCATGGCCAAGTGGAGCCTGTTTCGTTCCCCACCCGAAAGCATTCCGCACTTCTTTTCCTGATCGGCACCAGAGAAATTGAAGCGGGCAACGTAGGCTCTGGCATTTTGCTGTCTACCGCCAATTAAAATGGTGTCCGTTCCTCCTGAAATTACCTCAAAAACGCTTTTTTCAGGATCAATGTCCTTGTGCTGTTGGTCCACGTATGCCAGCTTTACGGTATCTCCAACTTCAAAAGTCCCTTGGTCGGGAGTTTCCAACCCCATGATTAAGCGGAATAGCGTGGTTTTACCTGCTCCGTTAGGGCCAATTACTCCAACAATTCCAGCAGGAGGAAGTGAGAAGGTGAGGTTTTCGAACAGCAGCTTATCGGAGTATCCTTTCGATACGTTTTGTACCTCAATTACCTTGTTGCCTAGACGTGGGCCATTGGGAATGTATATTTCCAACTTTTCCTCCTTTTGTTTGGAGTCCTCGTTGAGCATCTTGTCGTAGGCTGCAAGTCTTGCTTTGCTTTTAGCTTGCCTTGCCTTAGGTGCCATACGTACCCATTCCAACTCTCGCTCAAGTGTTTTTCGACGCCTGCTCTCCTGCTTCTCCTCTTGCATCAATCTGTTCGATTTTTGCTCAAGCCAGGAGGAGTAGTTTCCTTTCCAAGGAATTCCTTCTCCCCGGTCAAGCTCCAGAATCCAACCGGCTACGTTGTCGAGGAAGTAACGGTCGTGGGTTACGGCAATCACCGTTCCTTTGTATTGTTGCAGGTGCTGTTCAAGCCATTCAACACTTTCAGCATCGAGGTGGTTGGTGGGTTCATCGAGCAGAAGGATTTCCGGTTCGCGGAGCAGCAGCCGGCAAAGGGCAACACGCCGCCTTTCACCACCGGAAAGGTTCTTAACTGGCATGTCGCTATCGGGGCAGCGGAGGGCATCCATGGCACGCTCCAGCTTGTTGTCGATTTCCCATCCCTCAACAGCGTCGATTTTTTCTGTTAGAACGCCTTGCCTTTCAATGAGCTGGTTCATCTGGTCGTCGCTCATTGGCTCGGCAAACTTGTTGTTGATCTCCTCGTATTCCTTCAGCAGGTCCATTACCTCCTGAACACCTTCTTGCACTGTTTCTTTTACCGTCTTGGTGTCGTCAAGCTTCGGTTCCTGTTCCAGATACCCAACGGAGTAGCCAGGTGAAAAAACAACCTGTCCGTCGAACGACTTTTCGATGCCGGCAATAATCTTTAGCAGTGTTGACTTTCCTGATCCGTTTAATCCAATGATGCCAATCTTTGCACCATAGAAAAAGGAGAGGTAGATATTGTTGAGCACTTTTTTGTGAGGAGGAAACACTTTGCTTACCCCCACCATAGAGAAGATAACTTTTTTGTCGTCAGCCATATTAAGGTGTTTGTTAATTTCTAATGAAATGCCCCGCAAGGATGCGGGGCAAAGGTATTGAAAAATCGAAAGGAATGAACTCTATACAAGACCTATACTCAGTAGAATCCATCAAAAATTGGAGGGTTACCGCTCCAGCTTTTTTAGGTCCTTAATAAGCAAGCCGTCATCATCCTTATTCTTTATCATATGGTAGTTCCAGTAGTAGAGCTTGTTTTCGCCTATTCCTATGATCATAATATAGCAACGGGCTTGTAGGCGGGTTCCCTCGGGACCAACCTTGTGGAGAAATACCACGTTAGTATCATTTTTTTCAATGGCATTTTCAATGTCCTCCGGTTTTACCACCTTAATGGTGTAGGTGTAATACTTCCTTAGCGTTGCCAAGCTGCGAGCTTCCTTGGCTAAGTCCTTTTCAACTACCCATAGCTCCTTTGAGTGGATATCGCCACGATTCTTGTTGTAGTATTCAAACATGTTCGATGAAATGATTTCAGGTTTTTCCTTCATCAGCTTAATGTGGTTTTGAAGGAAAAGCACCATGGCCTTCGTTTTGTATGCCCAGCTGTATTCGTCAACGTTGGCGTAGCTAACGGGAATACCACAAATTTCAGGCATGTCGGTAATCTTTTTCACGGCAGAACCGAGGAGCACGCTCAGGAAGTTGTAGGTGGCTTCAATTTTGTCCCCCGGGAATTTTACCTGAATAAGCACAATAAATGATTTTTCAGGATCCTTCCGCATATCATCAAACTGCGTGGAGTTAATGAACTCATAAGGAGTGATGGTCCACGATTTTTCGACCGCCTCTTTTATCTTCATGTTGTACTCACTCATTGGATTGTTTTGGAGCACAACGTATGTTTTTGTTTTGTAGAAGCGTTCGACATCTGCCTGAGTTGGAACATAGCGTTCAGCACTAGCAATTTTTGCCATTGCCGTCAGCAGGGTTGCTAAAAGAAGAAGTCTTTTCATTGTATTCATGGTTTTAAATGATTTTTGCTATTTCAATTGTGGTACCATCAATGGGTTTCGTTGGTTGAATCGTCGAATAAAAAAGAACTTTAAATCATTTTTCTTTCTTCGACTCAGCCGTGAATACTCATTGGAGAGCTCTTCGTCGGAGGCGATGAGCACCTCCACGTGCTTGTAGTCATAGTCAAACACTTCGCCGGTCTTAAAGTTTAGTAGGAATTGTCGCGTTTCCTGAGTGGCGTAAGTTGATGGCCCGTAGCTGTAGTAGCCGCTGTAGCCATAGTAAAATGGATCGTAGTATTGTTGGTTTACCACAGTTACGGTGGCAATAAAATGACAAATGCTTCCAATAATGGAGATGCGATTGAAGGATCCTCCAACGTTGATGTAGATGGAGCCATTGTTGGAGTATCCCCATACCTTTTCTGTAAGGACCTCCTGCTGAAGCCCCCTGCTGTCGAAAAAGAATACCTTTTTCCCGTTGAGCACCTTGTCGAAGAATTCGGGGCTGTTAATATCTTCCGAGATAATTATTCTTGATTTTGGTATTGGGTTGTTGTTTTTAAGCTGGTCGAAGGTAAGGTATAAACCCTCCTTGAACTTAAAGTCTGGAGTAAAAGGCACCATTCTTACGCTGTCTGCCTGCGCAAAGGCGTGACATGATAAGATGCATGCTAATAGAATGTTGGTTATTTTTTTCATTTGCCCTCCAGATGGTTCAAATTTACAAAAATTACAATACCTCCTTTTACCTCCCATTAACATCCTGCTGGACGGTGGTCGTAATTATCCGATATTTCTTATCTTGCAACCTCGTAAAAAAGAAAAGATAAACTATGAACCTCGTTGACTCGGAAGATTTTAAGAAGGCGGCCAACTTAAATGCTGTTGGTGGAGATAGCTTGTCTAAGTTGCTAATGTACATTTTACGGTTTAACACGATTAATAAAATTTACTCCAAGATATCGGATAGGAACGGTTTAGAGTTTATCGATAAGGTTATAGAGGAGCTGGAGCTTAAGTTTGAGGTTAGCCCCGAGGATTTAAAACGCATACCCAAGAGCGGTCCGTTTATTACGGTGTCAAATCACCCGTTTGGTGGAGTGGATGGGATTCTGCTCATTCGTGCTATTGCCGAAATTCGACCCGACTACAAGATGCTCTCCAACTTTCTTCTGAGTAAGATAAAGCCGATTGAAGACTTCTTTTTTCCGGTGAATCCATTCGAAACGAAAAAGAGTGAGAAGTCAAGCCTTAAAGGGCTTAAACTTGCACTTGGCCATTTAAAGGAAGGACATTGTATTGGGATTTTTCCTGCGGGGGAGGTCTCTTCTTATCAGGCTGGTTTAATGGGTATTGCTGATAGGAAGTGGCAGCCATCGGCACTAAAGCTGATTAAGAATGCCAATGTACCTGTAGTTCCAGTATATTTTGTTGGGACAAACAGTAAACTTTTCCACCTTCTTGGGCTTATACACCCCATGCTTCGAACCATAAAGTTACCTTCTGAGTTGCTGAACAAGCGAAATAAGGTGATTCGTATCCGTATTGGCAATCCAATTTGCGTTGAGGAGCAAAAGGAGTTTAGCGACTTGAGCCAGTATGGACGATTCTTGAGGGCTAAGACCTATGCGCTCGGTACGTCGTTCGAAGTGAAACGATTTTTTTCCCCCCGAGTGAAGAAGGAGTTGGTTGCCGTTGAGGATATCATTGCCCCCATCGATCCACTTGTTGTTCAGGAGGAGGTGGAGATGCTGAAAAAGGATTACCTCCTTTTTCAAAGCAAGAACTATTCGGTGGTTTGCGCTCCATCCATTGAGATGCCCAACTTAATGACAGAGATTGGTCGTTTGCGAGAAGTGACCTTTCGTGAGGTAGGAGAGGGCACCAACCGTAAGATAGATGTCGACGAATTTGACCTATACTACCACCAGCTATTTATTTGGGACGAGGATGAGAAGAAAATTGTGGGAGCATACCGTGCAGGAAAAGGTCAGGAGATACTCGACCGGTATGGGGTAGGCGGTTTTTACATACAAACGCTCTTTAAGGTTAGCGATGACTTTACTCCAATTCTTGGCCAGTGCATTGAGCTGGGTAGATCTTTTATTGTAAAGGAATACCAAAAAAGACCAATGCCGCTCTTCTTACTTTGGAAAGGGATACTCTATTTCTTACTAAAAAATCCGGAATACCGCTTTCTTATTGGACCCGTTTCTATCAGCGATAGGTTATCCGTTTTTTCAAAGGGTATCATCATAAAGTTTATGCGTGAAAATCACTATGACCCTGAATTTTCGAAGTATATCACGCCAAGGAAAAAGTTTAAGGTAAAGTTCGGAAAAATTGATGCCGATATATTGCTCCAGCATTCCAACGATATTAACCGTCTCGATAAGTTCATTGCCGACATTGAGGAGGATGATTACCGGATGCCTGTTTTGTTGAAAAAGTATATTAAGCTTAATGGGAAGATTATCGGGTTTAATGTTGACCCCTTGTTTAATAATTGCCTTGATGGACTGCTAATTCTCGACATTTTTCAGGTTCCAATTGAAACAATTACCTCCCTTTCCAAGGAGATTAATGATAAAACCATTCTTGAACGATTTAACCTGTCCGACTACACCTTTGAGGAGGAGTAGCCAGAGTTGATGCTCTCTTTTGGGGAAACCAAGGGTTTTCCTTTGTTCCTGATTTCAATTGCATATTAGCGTGGAGGATTTTGCCATATTCCTCGTTTTTTTGTTATTTGGTAATGAAATAAAATACCACCACATGAAAAAAGTTGGAGTATTGCTTGCAAGTGCTGTGGCCGGATTAATGCTTGTTACTTCGTGTAATAGTAAGAGTTCCGACAGCGTTGAGGTTATGAAGCCTCAAGAGCCTCAAAAGGTTGAATCGACTGCTCAAACCACCACTCTTTATCAAATTGATACTGCAAAGTCTGTAATTACCTGGCAAGGGAGTAAGCCAGGTGGTCAGCATAATGGAATATTTACCCTAGCCAATGGTTATTTTGAAGTTGCCGACCAGCTTTTAGTTGGTGGTCGGTTTACCATTGATATGGCATCTCTGCGCGACAAAGATCTTACCGATCCGGGATCCCGTGAGAAGCTGGAGAATCATCTTAAATCGGATGATTTTTTCTCTGTTGCTTCATACCCAACGGCTGAGTTTGTTATTACCAAGGCTATGGTGGTAAAGAAAATCGATGCCTCGCACGCTGAATACCGCATAGAGGGTAACTTCACCTTAAAGGGCAACACCAAGAATATTGGCTTTATGTCCAAGGTGGAAATGGCCAATGGGGGAATAAACGCTACGGCGGGTCCTTTGAGCATTAATAGAACCGATTGGGGGGTGAACTACGGTTCAAAGTCGATTTATGATAACCTGAAAGATAAATTTATTGACGATCAGGTAGTAATAACCGTTTCGCTAACAACAGGCAAGCAGTAGGTGCCAGCAGCTTGGGCCGATACCACAAGACCTTTTCGACTTTTTTAGTGCTGCAGCAGGGCTTCCTCCACTGGGGTTGAATCCTTTGCTGGGAATGTATACCTTTGTAGAATCATTTAAAAATGTGCAGTTTGATAAAACAAGCAAGGTTTATTAAGTCGAGCAGCAAGCTTAGCGAATGCCCGGCAGAGTCAATTCCAGAGTATGCGTTTATTGGCCGTAGCAACGTGGGAAAATCGTCGCTTATCAATATGCTGACCGAAAAGAAAGGATTGGCCAAAGTTTCGCAGACGCCGGGAAAAACACAACATATCAATCATTTTATTATTGATGAAAGTTGGTATCTCGTTGACCTTCCGGGTTATGGATATGCTAAGACATCCAAAACCTTGAGGGCTACGTTTGGAACGATGATATCGGACTACATGCTGAAGCGAACCAATCTTGCCTGCGTTTTTGTGCTGGTAGATGTCCGGCACGAGCCACAAAAAAATGATATGGACTTTATTGGTTGGCTCGGGATCAACCAGGTGCCCTTTGTTATTGTGTTTACTAAGGCGGATAAGCTGGGGAAGAATGGTCTTGTCAACAGCATTGAAGCGTATAAGCGCAGCATGCTTCTCGAATGGGAGGAGCTTCCTCCAATGATTATTACCTCATCCGAAACGGGACTGGGACGTGAAGAAATTCTAAACTACATAGCTTCTGTGAACGAGGCCGTAAAGGCTGGAGCAACGGAGGAGGAGTAAGGTCGGATCGGTAGGTAAAAATGGTAAACGGTTTAAACTGTTTATGAAAAAGGGATAATGGCAGAATTTTATGATTAAATTTGCGCCTTCATAATTAGGTATCCAGAGTTAGAATCCTAAATATATTCCTCCAATGTCCCACAAGAGCCCTATTAAGTTTTTTTCCGGGAGAAATTCTCAATATCTCGCGGAAAAAATTGCAAGAAGTTTTGGAACCGAGTTGGGTAAATCGTCGGTACTGGACTTTAGCGACGGTGAGTTTCAGCCCTGTTTTGAAGAGTCCGTGCGTGGTGCTACCGTATTTATTATTCAGTCTACCTTTCCTCCTACAGACAACCTCTTTGAGTTGCTGCTCATGATTGATGCAGCTCATCGGGCTTCTGCCTACAAAGTTGTTGCCGTAATCCCCTATTTTGGTTGGGCTCGTCAGGACCGAAAAGATAAACCTCGCGTTTCCATTGGTGCCAAGCTTGTGGCCAATCTGCTCAGTGCTGCCAAGGTTGACCGAGTTATGACCATGGATTTACATGCTGACCAAATTCAGGGATTCTTCGACGTTCCAGTGGATCACCTCTACGCCAGTTCCATTTTTGTGCCTTACATCAAGAATCACAACCTCGATAACATTGCCATAGCAGCCCCCGATATGGGAGGAGCCAAGAGGGCAAATGCCTACAGCCGCTTTATGGATGCCTCCATGATAATTTGCCATAAGTCGAGAGAGAAGGCTAATGTTATTGCAGAAATTACCGCCATTGGAGATGTGAAGGATAAGAATGTGATTATTCTCGACGATATGATCGATACCGCTGGGACAATGACTAAGGCCGCCGAGATGCTTATGGATAAAGGAGCAAAGAGCATTAGAGCAATCGCCACTCATCCAGTGTTATCTGGTCCTGCTTACGATAGAATTGCCAACAGCGTGCTAGAGGAGGTTGTGGTTACCGATACCATCCCGTTGAAGGCAGGGGAAGATATTTCCAAGATTCATGTTTTAAGCGTGGCCGACCTTTTTGCTGATGTTATTGATAAAGTTTATAACTACCAGTCAATAAGTTCCAAGTTTATAATTTAATGCTATATTTGCACCTCCATTTTAGCAAATGGTGTAATGGGGAGCAAATGCTCTGAGTAGCACTAATTACTAATTTTAATTGCAAGAAAAATGAAAGTATTAGAAATCGTTGGTACCTCGCGTGCTAATGTAGGTAAGAAGGAAACAAAGGCCTTGAGAAATGCCGGTTTGGTTCCATGTGTTCTTTATGGAGGTGGAGAGAATCTTCACTTTAGCGTTGAGGAGAAGTTGGTTAATACCCTTATCTATACTCCCAATGCTCACCTTGTAAGCTTGAATATTGACAACAAGAAGTATTCTGCTGTTATGCAGGATAGCCAGTTTCATCCAGTATCGGATAAAACGCTGCATGTTGACTTTGTTCGCGTTTTTGACGACAAGAAGGTTGCCGTTGATGTTCCTGTTGCTGTTGTTGGAACTTCCGAAGGTGTAAAGCAAGGTGGTAAGCTGCAGCTGCTTCTCCGTAAGGTTAGAGTTTCTGCTCTACCTGCAGATCTTCCAGATGCTGTTACCATTGATATTACCGGCCTTGACATGGGAAAATCGATGATTGTTGGCGAAATCGCTGCTGATAAATTTGAGATTATTACCCCCAAGAGCGCAATTATTGCTACTGTAAAAATGACTAGGGCTGCTCGTGGAGCTGCAGCAACCACTGAAAAGTAATAGCATACAGAGTTGAAGTATTTGATTGCCGGGCTAGGGAATATTGGCGCAGAGTATGCCAATACCCGCCACAATATAGGTTTTAAAGTGTTGGACGCCCTTGCAAAAGCGTCCAATATTTTTTTTAAGGAAGGGCGTCATGCCTCCGTTGCGGAGCTAAGGCATAAGGGCCGTACCTTCATATTGATTAAACCCAGCACCTACATGAATTTGAGTGGAAAGGCTGTTGGGTACTGGATGCAGGCAGAAAAAATTCCAATTGAAAATTTGCTTGTTGTGGTAGACGATCTTGCTCTTCCTTACGGTTTGCTGAGGATGCGTGGAAAGGGAAGCGATGGAGGCCACAACGGTTTAAAGGATATTGCACGAGTTCTCGGCAGCGAGAATTATGCTCGCATTCGCATGGGCATAGGTAACGAGTTTGGACGTGGCCAACAGGTAGATTACGTGTTGAGCGAGTGGTCTGCTGCCGAGGCGGAACAGCTACCTACATTTGTTGAGAGGGCTGGCGATGCAGTACTTAGCTTTGGAAGTATTGGTCTTGATCGAACAATGAATCTTTTCAATACCAAGTAGGACGGTGGAGAAGGAAAGTAATACCAGAATTGATAAATGGCTCTGGGCTGTTCGCGTGTTTAAAACCAGAACCGAGGCAGCCGATGCCTGTAAGAAGGGATGGGTAAAGGTGAATAACGTGGTTGTAAAACCATCCCGAGACCTCAAGTTAATGGATGTTGTCACCGTGCGCAAAAGTCCGGTTGTATATTCATTCAGAGTTGTTGGGCTCGTTGCAAATCGTCAACCTGCAAAGCTGGTTGAGAATTTTGCAGAAAATATAACTCCCCCGGAGGAGTTGGAAAAGTTAAAGCTGAATAGCATAACTATTTCCTTACAGCGTGATAGGGGAACAGGCCGTCCAACGAAGAAGGAGCGACGCGATATTGATAGGCTTATTAACGATTCCGAGAACTAGCACATGGAACTGGCACGCAATCTCAAACAATCTTCTCTTTACGAATATTTGCTTCTGATGTATCAGGTAGAAGACATTATTCGTGCATGCAATTTTGATAGGCCAACGGTAGCCAAGGTAGCTGTGCAGCAATTTGGAACCCATCTTGGAGACCAAGATGAAGGAATTGCCTGGTTTTTGGCGATGGCCGATATGATGCATGAAGAGCGAATTGAGCAGAAGGGACATTTGCAGCATGTGGCAAATCTGACCAACGACATGTTTCAGCTTCACTTGAGGTTGATTAATTCACCCGACGAGGTGGATTACCACCAACTGTATATGAAAGCGGGGCTGTTTGCTGAAGAACTACGCCATAAAGGAAATGCAGAGGAGAATGTGGTTTCGCTTTTTCTTACTGCAATTTATGGAGTGTGGTTGCTTGGACTTAAGGGGGCGTCGGTATCTGAACACACAAGGCAAGCCGTGGAAGTTATGTCCAGCTTGCTTGCCCTGCTGTCGAAGTATTATGCTCAAATTGAGGCCGGTGAAAAGGAGCTGCCGGAGTAATAATCGCTCTTGCTATTTTTCCCACTTGATGCCAATCCCTAATCCGAAGATCTCCTTTATCTGGATTTTTGGCGTAAACCTATCATCGACTCCGTCACCATTGGTATCTTTTCCAATACGCGCATTGTCGTCGTAGATAGCTAGCATAAAGAATCGAGCGGTTAACCAGCTGTTGAGTTTTGCCTCTACCGTATTTTCCCAGTTCACATCAATGTTTTGTGGGTCCTTTATGTAGTTTGTGAAAAATTCCAACTTTGAATTCCATACCAATTTGGTCTTAATTATTGGCTGGGTTAGAAGAATTCTTACAAGTCCCCCTGCTTCGTATAGGTAATGTTCACCTTTCTTAATCATATTGCCACTTTGATCGTAAACGGCACCTTTTACTCCGTAGCTGCCTGTGTTGGCCAAGTCCTGACGCTGGACTATTGTAAGCCTTCCCGATACAGGTGACATGAAGATGCTGAGCTTGTCGGACGGTTTGTAATCCATACCAACAGATAGGCCTAAGTAGCCAGGAGCCAGCCAGTCCGATACAATCGTGCTGTCGTTGGGGTAGTTATATCCGGGAAACATTTGTGTTTTGAAACTTGCCAATACGCTATAGTACCAAGCCTTAGACGCTTTCCGTCCAAACTTAGATGAAACGTCGATACGGTCATCGTTTTTAATATTTTTGGCACTACCTTGCCTTGTTTGTCCGTAGGCAATGTCGAATGTGTTTTCCCATGAGTTGTTGCCCTTATTGTAGCTTGACCCAAATCCATAGTGACCATTCCCCGAAATGGTGTTTTCTCCACCGGCAACCCAGTTGGTGAGTGATACCTGTGAAAAGGTTAAGCTGACGGCATTCTTTATTTTCCAAGGTTTAGGTGGAGCCTTGGTTGTGTCAGTTTTTTGCGTTGAATCAGTTTTTTGCTCCACATTCTGGGCATTTGCAATGCTAACGAATGCAAGAGTTCCAGCGAGGAATAACCCTGCAGCACTTAAACTTCGAAGTAAATGATTCATAGGATTAGACGTTGTTGAGTTATCGTTATGTGAGCGCGTATTGAGCATTTATTACTTTTCCAGAGCCAAGTGCGGTTATTGGCAATAAGTTCGTATAGCCATTGGGAAATGGGTTTTGGCATAACTATTAGCCCTAGCCTGAGAGGGAAAAGCCACCAAACCATATTGCTGAGAATTTTGGCCACGGCCTCTGCTTTTGTATAGACAGCCTTGTCGTCAATAGCGACTATTGAGTTTTTATCGAAAGGGATATTGTTAAGCGCCAGCAGAGTATTTGCCTCTTTGCTTTCGAGTGGAGCCAGCAGGAAAATATCTCTTTTTTGGAATTTTAGCATGAAAAATGCCAAACTGCTACATAGCATACATTCGGAGTCGAATAGTACGACCAATTTCCCTTTTGGGATTTTGCTACTTGCAGGCTGTTTGAAAATCATAGGCTATCGCACCCAGCAGGCCTCTATTTCAGCTATGTAAAGTCTGTGGAAGTCGTTTTTTTGGTAAACCGATTTAGGTATGCTTTGTTCAATGAAGTTTGAAGCCGCAAGATCGCTGAAATATAGTTTTTTACAGTCCATAATGATGCGGGCTTCGCTGAATGCGGGCGTACCGGTGGAAAGGTTGAACAGATGCAGCTTCGCCTGCTTTATTTTATCCATGTCTCGCCCCGATTTGCTGCCGCATAGCTTGAGTGCATTACGATGCTCTTCGTGAAAAAAGCTAAGACTGAAACGTTCAGCCGCTTCAACAAACTCAAAGGTGTATCGCTGGGGGCGGATAACAATAAATGCAATAGGCTTATTCCATAGTATGCCAAAACCTCCCCAGCTGGCGGTCATGGTATTTACCTTTTCCTCTTTTTTTGCAGTTATAAGCATCCAGTCTTGGTCCAGAAGCTTAAATGGATTCTCATTTAAGGCATAAATATCTGCTTGTTTGAAATCTTGCATGGTAGTAGCTTTTTTATTGTTTCTATTTGTAAAGCAAATAGGCCGAAGCTCGGCCTATTATTCTACATGGAAGTATAGTGTGGTTTGTTGTCTACTTGTAGAATTCGTAGGTGTATTTGTAAAGAACCTTGTAGTTGTATGGTGCATAGTAGGTGTCTACCTCTACAAGCACTCCTTTGGGATTATACTTTGATTCCTTCTTCGAGAATTCATCAGTATCACCTTCATTCCACTGTTCTTCTAGAATGTTACCCTTGGTGTCGTATCTGTATTTGCTGTAAACAAATTTTTCACCGTTGGCGTTGGTTTGGTCAATTTGCATTAAGTTGGAGAAGTTGTCGTAGGTGAAGAATTGTTTGTAAACAAACTTGCCTCCTAAATAAACATCACGCTGAATCTCCTGATTCTTATCGTTGTATTTCATGGAGTAGCGCTTTGAAATGGCACCTGAGTTTTCTTTGCGAATATCCTCGATGATGTTACCATTAGCGTCGCTTACCTTTTCCATGGTGTAGGATACAACCTTGTCGGGCTTGTATACCGTTATGGTTGCTTTGTTCCCTGCGTATGAATACACCCACTTTTCGTCGATAGTATTGTTTGCCTTGTAGCGGATGATTTCTGACTGTTTACCATCAGCGTTGTATTTGTATACAACACGGTAAGGCTCGGTTCCATCAAATCCATTCTCCACCACCTTGTTGTTATTGTTGTCATACACAATGGTTTGCTGGTAGGTTATTTTTCCTTCCTTCCCATCAATGTTTACATATTGGGTTTTGTTGCCATTCTTGTCGTAGGAGTACGATTGCTTTGAGGAAATTGCCCCGGTCGATTTGTAGTTAATAACGGAAACGGGAAGCCCCTGAAGGTTATATGTTGTTTCAGAACTCTTATATCCAGTGGGTGAAGGTTGTCCGTTGGCATACTTGTGGTTCCAAACGGTTATTTCCTTTATTTTGTTTTCTGCAATACGTTCTCTCTCCCGTTGCTCGTTAATCGTTTGGCTAAAGCAAATGATTGCTGAGGTAAATAGCGCAACAAAAACCAGAAATTTTTTCATCTTTCTTCAGTGAGTTTGGGCCTAAAGTTAGCAAATTGTTCCCACATTGTGTGTTGTGAGTATGTTGATTCGTTTTACTGACTAAACAGCTTAAACAACATTGTGGTTTGATGGTATAGTAACAACTAAAATGAAGTAATGGGCACGTTCGTTGAACGGAACAAAATGGTAGTAGAGTTTTCTACCCGATTTTCGTGCAATATCTATCAATCCGAGACCAGCTCCCCCTTTGGCGTCAATTTCTCCATCCATCATCTGCTTGATGAACAGGCCACGTAACTCTTCAGGAGTGGCATTGTTTAAGGTGTCTATTCTTTCCCGAAGCGTTTGGATTTTATCGTTCATTACAATGTTCCCGGTGATGACGTAAAAGCCCTCCATTGTTTCGCCAACAACGAACATTCCATTTCCAATCTGCTTCTCTTTTTCGTCAAAATCATCGGAGTGTTTTGTAATATTCTGAAGACACTCTACTATGATGTGAAAAACTCTCTTTCGTATGGATGTGGGTAGCTGCTTCTCCTGAATCTTTCTGTTAGCCATTAGAGCAAATGACCTCATGATGCTATGGTTCATTTCTCCCTTATAAATAAGAGGGAACCCGCTTGAGGCTAACTCGTTAGTCAGGATTGACTTTATGAAGTATATAACGTTATCCATGCGTTTTTTAGTCAGCATGAAGTTATGAAAAAAAATGTGGCTGGGTTATTCAGGTTAGTAAAAAGTGATTATCAATGCGTAATCGTTTACGGAAGGAACGTTTCTATCAACGAACAGGGTCTTTCTGGCACTAAACGGAAATTTTTTAGGTCAGCAGGAATTAGGATGGTTTCCCCAGCCTTTATCTTTGTCGACTTGCCAGAGCCCTGAATAATGAAGGCTGCTCCTTTAATGCAGATGTAAACAACAAAGGAGTCGATAAGGTTGTAGTCCACTGATAGCTCTTGGTCAAATTCAAGAAGCTTGGTCTTGAAATAGGCTGACTCTACCAGCAGATTAGGGTGATTTTTTGTTTTGGTGTAGGCAATTTTGCCCGATTTCTCGGCAGAATAGTCAATCACGTCGAGCGCAAGATCGAGGTGGAGCTCTCGGGAGTTCCCCTTTTCATCCGTCCTGTCCCAATCGCTTACCCTGTATGTAATGTCGGATGTTTGCTGGATTTCTGCTACCAAAAGGCCACTTCCTAAAGCATGAAGTTTGCCTGCCGGGATGAAGAATACATCTCCTGCTTGGGCTTTTTCAACGTTGAGTAACCGCTCGAAGCTGTGCGATTGAATGGCCTTCTCAAACTCCTCCTTGTTCGTTTGCTGGTTGAAGCCGTACACCAGCTCCGCCTCAGGTTCGCTGTCGAGTATGTACCACATTTCTGTTTTGCCATAGGAGTGATGCCGTTCAATGGCAACTTCGTCATTGGGATGCACCTGTAGCGAGAGCTTGTCGTTTGCCTCAATAAACTTTATTAGCAGCGGGAACTCCGACCCAAATTTCTCATAGACTTTATCGCCCACAATGTCACCCATGTAAATTTCGACCAGTTCACTCAGGCTGTTGCCCTCAAGAAAACCATTTGTGACAATTGATTCATCACCTTCTACGGCTGATAGCTCCCAACTTTCTCCTATTTTGCCGGCAGGAAGGTTTTTTCGTGCAAACTTTTTTGCAATTTTATTCCCTCCCCAAATTTTCTCTTTGTAAATTGGTTGGAATTTCAGTGGATATAGCTCCTGCATGACCTCTTTTTTTGTTGAAAAAAACAGTAACTTGGAATAGCTTAACGTAAGGAATTCCGAAATATATTTCTAAACTTTGCAAAGTTAGCATATAAATTCTTTGAGAGTATGTTGGTCATAGGTATTGCTGGTGGAACCGGTTCGGGGAAAACTACTGTAGTAAAAAAACTTGTTGACTGCTTGCCGCCAGGCGAGGTAACTGTTATCCCTCAGGATTCCTACTATAAGGATGGAAGCCATTTGCCTATGGAGCAGAGACAGGAAATGAATTTTGACCATCCCTCCTCCGTTGAGTTTGATTTGCTTGTGGAGCATTTAAACAAGCTTAAGAAGGGGGAGTCTGTGAATCAGCCCATCTATTCTTACCTTACCTGCACTCGCGCTCCAGAAACTGTCTTTATTGAGCCAAAGCATGTAATAATCGTTGAGGGAATACTGATTTTTACCAATCCAGAGCTGCGCGATTTGCTGGATATCAAAGTTTTTGTTGATGCTGATCCTGATGATAGGCTTAGCCGAGTGGTTCGCCGTGACATTGTAGAGCGAGGACGCTCAGTAAATAAGGTACTTGAACGTTACGAAAAAACCGTAAAGCCAATGCATCTCCAGTTTATTGAACCAACAAAAAGATATGCCGATATTATTGTTCCTCAGGGAGGGAATAACGAGGTTGCCGTTAGCATTCTTACAACCATAATCGAAAAAACGCTTCATCAACACGGCTACTAGCCATGCTTAACGATATTAACATAGAAAACGTACTGTTTTTAGATATCGAAACAGTTCCTTCTGTTCCTAGCTATCAGGATCTCCCAGAAGTGATGCAGCAGCTGTGGGACAAGAAGGCTATGTTCATAAAAAAGGATGAAAATCAGTCTGCCGAAGAGGTGTTTGACCGCGCAGGCATATATGCCGAATTTGGACGGGTAATCTGCATCTCCGTGGGCTTCATTTTTACCCGCAAAAAGATACCTTACGTTAGGTTAAAGTCATTCTATAACTTAGATGAGAAGCAGCTCCTTCATGAGTTTGGGGAGTTGTTACGTAAGTTCGGACAACGAAAAGGCGCTTTGATGTGTGCTCACAACGGAAAGGAGTTTGACTTTCCATACATTGCCAGAAGAATGTTGGTAAATGGTGTCTCGCTTCCTAGTATGCTTAATGTTGCCGGTAAAAAGCCGTGGGAGGTTGCTTTTCTCGATACTATGGAGTTGTGGAAGTTTGGAGACCATAAAAACTATACCTCACTACATCTTCTATCCACCATTTTTGGTATTCCAACACCTAAGGACGATATTGATGGCTCTATGGTTGCCGAGGTGTATTACCGTCAGCAGGATATCAACCGTATTGTGAAATACTGTGAGAAAGATGTTATTACCATTGTGCAGCTTTTGAGGAGATATAGAGGAGAAGATCTCATCCCTGCAGAAAATATAGAACGCGCCAACGAGCCAGGACTAGCCTCGGAGTAAGAAATCATTCAGCTTTTCTAGAAATTTTGATGTTTGCTCAGCATGCACCCAATGGCCTGCCTTTGGGATTGTGGTGATGTGAGATTGAGGGAAGAGGGATGCAATTACCTCCTTATCCCGCTCAATGTTAATGTAGGGTGATAGTTCTCCTTTTATAAATAGGGTTGGCATATCGGCTGGCGCAGTATGGTGGCCTGTTGGATGAACTCCTCCCATAAGGTTCCCTAGGTTGTGGTCAAGAGCAGCTAAGTTCAGCTTCCAGTAAAAACCTCCGAGGTCGTTCCTTTCCATGTTCTTTAGCAAAAAGCGGACAACTGCCATCGGCTGAACGCTTTTGCTTAGCAGTTGCTCGGCTTCAATTCTTGATGTAATTTGCTGCAGCGGTAGCGATTGCAAAGCCGATATTATTTTAACATGTTCCTGGGCTTGTGGAGCATAATTCTCGCCAGTGATGTAGGAGGTGGGGGCAATGTCTACCACTACGAGCTTTGCAATTTTATCTGGATGGTCAAGAGCTAGCTGCATGGCCGCTTTACCCCCCATGGAGTGGCCAATAATAGCTGGATTTACAAGGTGAAATTCGTTAATAAGTTCAAGCAGGTCGGAAGCCAAATCTGGATAGCTGTGTTCTGGGCTATGCGGGGATTGGCCATGGTTTCTCATATCCACCAGAATTACCTCAAATTGGGTGGACAGAGCATTGGCAATGGTCATCCAATTGTCGGAGGAGCCATAAAGCCCGTGGGCAATGATAACCGTTTGCCCTTGTCCTAGTCTTCGGTGAAAAAGTTTCATGTGCTAACTGTTCAATTGCCGAAGGTAAAGTTGGATGGTGTTTTCAAGCCCAAAGTAGAGCGCATCGGATATTAAGGCGTGCCCAATAGAAACCTCTAGTAGACCAGGGATGTTATGGTAGAAGTATTTTAGATTTTCCAAGCTCAAGTCGTGGCCTGCGTTTAGTCCGAGACCGCATTCCACTGCAGTTTTGGCTGCTGTAATAAAGGGGGCAATTGCTGTAACTTTGTCTACAGAATACCCCGACGCATATGGCTCAGTGTAGAGCTCAACCCTATCAGCTCCTGTTTCGGCGGCTCCTGTAACCATGGACGAATCGGCATCAACAAACATGGAGACCCTAATTCCCTTTTTATGGAACTCTTTGGTTACGTCGCTAAGGAAGGCTTTATGCTGAATGGTGTTCCATCCGGCACTTGAAGTTATGGCCTCTGGTGGGTCAGGTACAAGCGTGACCTGGGCCGGAACCGCTTTCAAAACAAGGTCAATGAATTTTTCGGATGGGTATCCTTCAATGTTAAACTCCGTTTTGATCACCTCTTTGAGGTCGAATACATCTTGGTAGCGGATGTGCCGTTCGTCTGGTCGGGGGTGAACAGTGATTCCTTGCGCGCCAAATCGCTCACAGCTGGTTGCTGCATCAACAATATTGGGGACGTTGCCACCTCTTGCATTTCGAAGTGTGGCAATTTTGTTTATATTTACGCTAAGCTTTGTCATTGTTGATTTGTTGTATTAACACCGTACAAAGTTAAAAACAATTACCTTATGCTGGCAAAGGATTTAATCTCGGATGTTATTCCTGCACTTAGAACCTCCGATACCGGAACGAAGGCTTTGGGATGGATGGATATTTTTAAGGTTGCACATCTTCCTATTGTAAACAATGAAGATTTTCTTGGAGTAATAAGTGAGAGCGACATATACGATATGAACATGCCGGATGAGCCACTGGGCAATCATCCACTTTCCTTACAGCGCCCCTATGTGCTGGAAGATCAGCATGTGTTTGAGATTATGGATGTAATGTCGCGGTTACAACTTTCACTTATTCCTGTGCTAAACCTGAAGAAGCAATACATTGGAGTAATTTCCTTGCCCGACCTGTTACACTACTTTGCTGAGTTGTCTGCTCTTAAGAATCCCGGCGGAATTGTGGTTCTTGAGTTGAATGAAAATGACTATTCCCTTGCGCACATTGCCCAAATTGTGGAGGGCAATGGCGCCAAAATCTTATCGAGCTATATTACCGCTCACCAGAACTCTACAAAAATAGAGCTGACCATAAAGCTGAATGTTGTGGATTTAACCTCCATTCTTCAAACCTTTTCTCGATATGAATATACAATAGTTGGGGCTCACATGCGGGTTGACGATATGGATGACCTGATGGAGGAGCGGTTTGATTTGCTAATGCGGTATTTAAATGTTTAAGTAATGAAGGTAGCTCTTTACGGACGTTATTTTCCTAAGTCACATTTGGGCTGCCTTAAGGTGCTGTTCGCACGATTTGCCCAGAATGATGTTAAGGTAAAGGTGTATGAAACCTTTTATAAGTTGTTGATAAACGAGTTTGGTTTCAAACCCGAAGGCGTTTCTGTTTTCAAAACCCCATCTGAACTTGATATGGACACGGCTTGTGTGTTTAGCCTTGGTGGTGATGGTACATTTTTGGAAACCGTGGCTTTTGTGCGTGATTCAGGAATTCCCATTGCAGGGATAAATGCCGGCAGGCTCGGCTTTCTTACATCAATTTCGTGCGAGTTTATAGATGAGGTTGTCGATTCTCTTCTCAGCAATACCATTAGCGTGGAGAATAGATCTCTAATTATGGTGGAAGGGTTGCCTGCTCCTTTATCGGAGTTCCCCTATGCGCTTAATGAGGTAAGCATACAAAAGCATGGCTCCTCCATGGTGTCGGTAAATGTTTACCACAACGATGGATTAATTAATACCTACTGGTCCGACGGTTTGCTAGTGGCAACGCCAACAGGGTCAACTGCTTACTCTTTAAGTGTAGGAGGCCCGATTATTACACCGGACTCTGCAAGTTTTGTAATCTCACCAATTGCTCCGCACAATTTAACAGTAAGGCCGCTGGTTGTACCCGACAGCTACAGGTTACGACTTGAGCCAACTTCGCGTGATGAAACGGTTATTTGTGCCATCGATAACCGATCAACCCCCATTGCCTCTGGTAGCCAAATTTTTATTTCCAAGGCACCGTTTACTGTAAAGTTATTAAAGCTTGGGGAAACGGACTTTTTTAAGCGTTTACGAACAAAACTTATGTGGGGTGTTGATAAAAGAAGCTGAAGCGAATGGAACATTTTGCGCTTCTATTAGTTAATTATAGTTAAAGTGGCGATCTTTTGGGAGTGAAGTTTACTTGTAAAAAAAAGTTACCTTTGTAGTCCATAGCAACTTAAACATGAAACCTCTTCGCTATATAGTCGTTTTGTTGTTTTTCTTGAGTTCTCAGATTAGTCTGAAGGCTCAATCGTGGAGCTATAGCCGCTATGAAATAGTTGCTGGATTATCGATTTACCATAGCTTTGATGATATTGGCGGATCGTCTTCCACAAATAACATGGGAGGGATTCGTGATTTTTCATTTGCGGACTTGCGCCCAGGTGTGTCTATTGGACTTCGGTATAAGGTTGGTGATCGGTTTTCAGTTAAAGGAATGCTGGCATCGGGAATTATGTCGAGTAATGACAAGGGCTCCAGAAATGAAACACGCGGCTTTAAAGTAAACATATTTGCGACCGACCTCGGTTTTACTGCTGAATATTATATTGTAAAGCCTGCCGTTGAACGATATTTTTCAATCATGGCAGTTAGAGGAGGCGTTAGACCCTATGGCAGCCCTGTCGGGGTTTACATCTATGCTGGGATTGGAGGTGCTTACTTCTCACCCAGTGGGAATGCTGCTATGGAAGCAAGTCCTTACTACAATGGATCCTCATCTTTTGCCGGAGTTTTTCCTATTGGCATTGGTATTAAGGTGAATTTGAGACCACGAGTTTCGTTTAACGGTGAGTTTGGAACTAGGTTTACCACAACCGATCGTATGGACGGTTATGCTTCTCCTTACTCAAAATCCAACGATATATACTATGTTGCCACTTTTGGCGTTTCATATCAGTTGGTACAAAAGATGAGGTTCCGTAAGAACTGATTCCTATTTTTGAGTTTTCATGAAAAAAGTCACCTTCCTGCTCATCCTGTTTAGTCTTATTACGTCGTATGCAATATCTCAAAACAGAGTGGATATTGGAGGACGTTTGGGTACCAGTTACTACATTGGTGACTATAATGAAGCCACTCCATTTAGCTCCCCTAACATTGCCGGTGGTGTGTTTCTGCGTTTTAATTTTAACGATTACTATGCCGTCAGGTTTGGTGCTAACGGTGGTTACTTTTCGGGAGCATATTCATCTGCGAAAGGCTATCTTCCAAACGCAGGAGGTAGTTTTAGTTCCCTAATTTTTGATGGAAATGCTGCTCTAGAGATAAATTTTTTACCCTACGATGCTCTTGCCTACAAGAGGAAAAGTTGTGCTCCTTTTGTGAGTGCTGGCTTTGGTGTGTCCTATGTGGGGGGAACCCTTACACCCTCTGTACCTCTGAGTGTTGGCGTAAAATATAGACCTGCTCGTAGATGGACGGTTGGCTTTGAGTGGACTATCACTAAAACCTTCTCCGACAGGATTGATGGCTACACGAACTTGACGGATCAGAAAAATTCCATAATTCATAATAATGATTGGTACTCAGTAGCCGGATTATTTATAACTTTCCGCCTTTTAAATAATAGCGTAGTTTGTCCTGTTTACAAGTAAGCGAATTTTCAGAAATGTCCAAGGAGTGTATCAATTCTCAGAATGTTCCAACCCATGTTGCCATAATCATGGACGGAAATGGGCGTTGGGCCATGCAACGAGGTAGTCAACGAATCTTTGGCCATCAAAATGGTGTTAATGCCGTAAGGGAGGCTGTTGAGGCAGCAGGTGAAATTGGTGTCAAGTATTTGACACTTTATGCATTCTCTACAGAAAACTGGAATCGTCCTAAGGCCGAAGTGGATGCTCTCATGGATTTACTGGTGTCTACCATTAATAGCGAAGTTGATAATCTTTCCAAAAACAAGGTGCGCCTCAGCATAATTGGGGATATTGATAGTCTTCCCAAAAAGGCGAGGATGAATGTGGCCCAAGCAATAGAGAAAACTGCAAATAATACTGGTCTTAATCTGATACTTGCTCTAAGCTATAGTGCGAGGTGGGAGATTGTGAACGCAACAAAAAAGATTGTTGACGATGTGGTCAAGGGAAAACTTTCCGCTGACAATATTTCGCAGGAGGTATTTGGCCATTACCTTACCACCGATGGCATCCCGGATCCAGAGTTACTTATTAGAACAAGTGGCGAGGAACGACTCAGCAACTTCTTGCTATGGCAGCTTGCCTATGCCGAGTTTTACTTCTCCGAGGTGCTATGGCCCGATTTTGATAAGAATGAATTTTTTAATGCAATACTCGATTTTCAGCGAAGAGAACGTCGCTTTGGAAAAACGAGCGATCAAATAAAACATAAGTGTTAACTACAAATAACAACATCTGAGAATGCTTCGTAAGTTCATAGTATCCGCAGTAGTCCTTTTTTCTTTTCTACCCGCTTTTTCCCAAGTTGCCGATTCTTTAGCTTCAATTCCTCCGGTAGACTATACTGCCCCAAAACAATACGTGGTGGGTGGTGTAACCATTTCAGGGCTAAAGTTTCTTGATGCACAAACCCTCATTAATCTGTTTGGCCTCGACGAAGGAGAAACCGTTATGGTTCCAGGTGATGAGGTAACTAAAGGGGTTAAAAAGCTTTGGAAACAGGGGCTGTTTTCGGATATCAACGTGTCGATTGTTAGGGTTAAGGGTGATACTGCCTATTTCAATATTGATCTAGTAGAGAGAGCAAGGGTCTCCAAGATTTTCTTTACTGGAGTTAAGAAGTCGGAGCAGGATGAACTGAAGGAGAAGTTGACGTTGAAGATTGGTGATCAGCTAACCGATTATCTACTATCCACAGCAAAGGGTACTATAAAAAAGTTCTATGCAGAAAAAGGGTATAGAAACGTTTCGGTAAATATTCTTCAGGCAAATGATACTGTTATTTCCAATGGTGTTCGCGTTACATTTGAGGTAGATCGTAAGAAGAAAGTGAAAATTAGCAGTATTGATTTCGAAGGTAATGTGGCTATTTCTGATGGGACGCTACGTCGAGCCATGAAGAAAACTCATAGGAAGGATCTTAATATTTTTAAAAGTGCAAAGTTCGTGGCTTCCAACTACGAAGATGACAAGGAAAATGTGATTAAGTATTACAATGAAAAGGGATATCGTGATGCACGAATCCTATCTGATTCAGTTTATGTTGTAAATCCGAAGCGAGTTGGCATTGTAATTAAGGTGGAAGAGGGACCAAAGTATTACTTTAGAAATATTACTTGGGTAGGAAATACTAAATACCCCTCCGAATTTTTGAGTGCAGTACTAAAGATTAAGAAGGGTGATGTGTATGATAAAACCCTGCTTGATAAACGTTTACTGCAAGATGATAATTCTGTTTCAACCCTATACATGGACAATGGTTATCTCTTTTTCAATGTGGAACCCACTGAGGTGAAGATAGAGAATGATTCTATTGATGTTGAGATGAGAATTTATGAAGGTAAGCAGGCAACTATAAATAAGGTTCTTATTAGCGGGAATACGAAAACTAACGAGCATGTTATTCGTCGTGAAATCTGGACAAAGCCAGGTGAACTCTTTAGCAAGAGTGACATTATGCGTACCAATCGTGAACTAGCTCAGCTGGGCCACTTCGATCCTGAGAAACTCAACGTAATTCCTATGCCTAATCAGGCTGATGGAACGGTTGATCTGAAATATATTGTGGAGGAGAAGCCAAATGATCAGTTAGAGGTCTCTGGTGGTTGGGGTGCCAACATGTTTGTCGGCACAATTGGAATACGGTTTTCTAACTTCTCTATGCGACGTGTATTCGATAAGGGTGCTTGGCGACCAGTCCCTTCAGGAGATAGTCAGTCCCTTGCTATTAGAGCACAATCCAATGGTTCCTACTATAAAGCATACAGTTTAAGTTTTGTAGAACCTTGGTTAGGGGGTAAAAAGCCCACCTCTTTTTCTGTGTCACTCTACCATTCGGTTCAGAATAATAGCAGCTATGTTTATCAGGCTGGAACTCAGTATATGAAGGTAAGTGGGGCGAGTATTGGGTTAGGAAAACGTTTAAAATGGCCGGATAACTACTTTACTTTGTCAAATGAAATCAGCTACCAGAACTACGATCTCAAGGATTGGTCAGGATTCATCATTTCCAATGGAGGATCTAACATTATAAGTCTCAAAACAACATTTGGACGAAACTCAACCGATCAGCCTATCTATCCAAGACGTGGTTCAAACTTAATGCTTTCGGTTCAGCTTACACCTCCCTACTCCCTCTTCAACGGTAAAGACTACAAGAATACTGGTATGAGCCAAAATGAAAAATATCGTTGGATTGAGTATCATAAGTGGGATTTTAAATATACTTGGTATAGTCAGTTGGCAGGTAATCTGGTGCTCAGCACAAATGCACAGTTTGGGTATCTGGGGTACTATAATAAGGACCTAGGCTACTCACCGTTTGAAGGGTTCGATGTCGGTGGTGATGGTATGTCTGGCTACAACCTATACGGTAAGGAAACAATCGGATTGCGCGGATATCAAAATAGTTCGCTTACCCCTTATCACAATGGAGTTCGTGTGGCTAACCTCTATGATAAATTTACAGTTGAGTTACGCTATCCTTTAGTGCTTTCTCCCTCGTCAACTATTTATGCGTTAACTTTTATTGAGGGCGGCAATGCTTGGTACGATTTCACCGATTTTAGCCCGTTTGCAATAAAACGTTCGGCGGGTGTTGGTTTGAGATTGTTCCTTCCTATGCTCGGTCAGCTTGGAATTGACTGGGGCTATGGATTCGATAATATTCCAACTTACCCAGGTGCTGGTGGCTCAAATTTCCACTTTGTAATAGGGATGCCGTTCTAAAAAATGTAAGTGATGAAGAAGATTTTTCTGTTATCGATGCTTTTTTTTGCCACAACAGTTGCTTTTGGCCAGAAATTTGCATTCGTGGATACCGATTATATTCTAAAAAAGATTCCGCAGTTTCGCGCTGCGCAGGAGCAGTTGGATAAATTATCTGCGCAGTATCAAAAGGAGGTTGAGGCTAAATTCACAGCATTGGATGACATGGTTAGGTCTTACCAAGCTGAGAGAGTCTTACTTACACAAGATATGCGAAATAAACGAGAACAGGAAATAGCACAGTCTCAGAAAGCTGCACAGGATTTGCAACGTAACTATTTTGGTCCAGATGGAGTGCTTTTTAAAAAGAGGGCAGAGTTGGTTAAACCTATTCAGGATCAGGTTTACAATGCAGTTAAGGATATGGCAGCCGAAGGAGGCTATGCTGCCATATTTGATGTGGCAAATAATCCCTCGGTACTCTTTTCTAATGCAAAGTATGATAAGAGCGATGAGGTGCTTCAGCGACTTGGTTATAAGTAGATATTAGAATTTTCTTAAATTTGTAATACACAAACCCACTAACAAAATGAGAAGACTTATTGTAGTAGCAGCCATCATGGCATGCTTTTCGTTAACGGGAAATGTTCAGGCTCAGAGTTTTAAATTCGGACATATTAATGTTCAGCAGGTTATTTCTTTGATGCCTGAGAAGGACAGTGCTGAGGTTAAGCTTAAAAAATATGGCGAGGACCTATCCGGCGAGCTGGAAACCCTACAGACAGAGTTTAACAACAAGTATCAAACCTACTTGCAAAAAAAGGATGGCTTAACACCTGCTATCCGTGATGCAAAGGAAAAGGAACTGCAAGATCTCCAGCAAAGAATTCAGGAGTTTCAGAACACTGCTCAGGAAGATTACCAGAAGATGCAGTCTGACCTATTTAAGCCAATTCTGGCAAAGGCCAATGATGCTATAAAGAAGGTGGCTAAGGAAAATAACTTTACCTACATCTTTGATATTGGTACTCCGGGAATTGTGTACTATTCCGATACTCAAAGTGTGGATATTACAGCTCTTGTTAAAAAGGAGTTGGCAATTACAAAATAGGTAGTTGTTTTAACAAACAAGATGGCCATTCTGTAAAGAATGGCCCTTTCTTTTTTGCAATGGGATTAATAGGCGTTTTTGACTCAGGTGTTGGAGGTCTTTCCGTTTGGAAGGAGATTGTGACCATTTTGCCTAGTGAGCCGATCCTCTATTTTGCCGATAATGCAAACTGTCCTTATGGTGATAAATCTCCGGAAGAGATAGTTGCACTTGCCGATAGGGTGACCAACTTTCTGATAGGGAAGGGGTGTTCCATTGTTGTAGTTGCCTGTAATACGGCAACCGCTGCCGCCATTGAATTTTTGAGAGCTAAATATGATGTTCCATTTGTGGGAATGGAACCAGCAGTTAAACCTGCAGCATTAAGATCAACATCTGGCGTTATAGGTGTCTTGGCCACTAGAGGAACCTTTAACGGTAGACTTTTTCAGGAAACGAGTAAACGGTTTGCTTCTGATGTAAAGGTTATTATGCAGCCAGGTTATGGTTTGGTAGAGTTGGTGGAGTCGGGGGACTTCTCTTCTATCAAGGTGATGGAGCTGCTGCATCGTTATATTGATCCCATGCTTGATGTTGGAGCGGACCATCTGGTGCTAGGATGTACGCATTATCCATTTCTGCTAGAGGCAATTCAAACTGTTTCTAAGGGACAGATAACCATTGTAAATCCAGCACCAGCCGTTGCTTTGCAGGTGCAGCGTTTATATCAGCTTGCCCAAAACTACCCTTCGACTCTTTCTGGTTATCACTTCTATGCTAGTGGAGCAATAAACACACTTCAGTTTTTAGTTGAACAGCTTCTGAAGCCTTTCCCATCCTCGGAAGGTTTTCATGTTTCTTTTAGTCAGGGCATTTCTCTTCGCTGACTAATTCCTGATTCTGATTCTGATTCTGATTTTTTGTGCGGAGCAACTTCTTAGATTACCGTTTCCGGTTTCCTTTGAATTGTGAGGTCGTGTAGAATATTTCAGCTGGCTTTTTTCCATTTATCTTAGGTTATCATGTTGAATTAGCTCTTTATTCAATTTGTGGGTGTTTGTTTTTAAAATATATTTTTTACCTTTAATATATTGAAATCGCCGCGCCAAAAAATGTTTTTAGACTAACCTAAACTTTAAGCACAATTCGATGAAAAAAACTGTTTTGTCAGCTATGTTGACTATGCTATTGGCAGTGTGTGCCTTTGGCCAAGGCGAAGTTTCCAAGTATGGAAAGGTTTCTCCAGAGGAGATGAAGATGACGGTTTATCCAAAAGATTCCTCTGCAGAGGCAGTTTTTCTTTTTGACGAGGGAAATGTTGAAGTCTATTTTGATAATGCTTCTGAAAATTGGCTGATGACGTATGAGCGCCATGGACGTATTAAAATATTAACAAAGGAGGGTCTGGATTGGGCTAACTTGGAAATTCCATTGTATTTTGAAGGCAATCAGTCGCAACGAATAAGTCGTTTTGAGGCGGCTGTTTTCAATGAGGAAAAAGGTAAAGTGGTTAAGTCAAAAGTAGGTTTAAGAGACGGAGTCACTGAAAATGTAGAAGGTAATTATGGAAAAAAGAAGTTTGCTTTTCCTGATTGCAAGGTGGGTTCTGTTATTGATTTCCACTATACTATTTCGTCTGATTATTTGTTTCCTCTATATGCATGGGAATTTCAGTATACAATTCCTGTAATATACAGTAGTTATACGATTACTGTTCCTGAGTATTTTCATTATAATACCTACCCATCCGGTTTTGAGCCATACACTAAAACAAATATTGGAAACCTTCGCAAGAGCGTAGCCGTTGTTCACCATGAGGCTAGAATGCAGGGCAAGGCTGATTCGGGTGATTATGGATATACTGTTGATTATATGACTTCCACTGACTGCTATGTTGCAAAGAATGTTCCAGCAATCAAGAAGAGCGAAGTGTATGTTGATAATATTGAAAACTATTTTACTCGCTTGGAGTTTGAGTTGGCCCAATATTCACACCCTGGTCACTCAATACAAACATTCTCTACAACTTGGGATGAAGTGACTAATAAGTTATTACAAAATGATTATTTCGGTAAACAGTTAAGTGGTGGCGGCTATATGGACGATGATATTAGCGCTCTGAATGTAGGTACCACCCCTGAGGACAAGATGCTAAGCGCATTCAACTTCATACGCTCAAAGGTTAAATGGAATAATAGCTACCGGTTGTTTGTAAAGGATGGGGTTAGGCGGGCTTATAAGGATGGTTTCGGAAATTCTGCGGAGGTAAATTTGAACTTGGTGTTGGCCTTAAGGAAGGTGGGGCTGACTGCTTTCCCTGTAGTATTGAGTACAAGAGGAAATGGGATCATTAATCCAACACGGCCTACCCTTACTAATTTTAACCATGTGATTGCTGCAGTTATGATGGGTGATAAGACCTATCTCCTTGATGCAACATCGCGCTTTTCTGATGTTAACGTGCTTCCAGTTGCGGATCTTAATGGACAAGGGCGAATTGTGGATGAGAACCGTGCTGGATGGATTTCTCTTGATCCTAGTTTCCTTTCAAAGTTGAGGTCCTCCGGTTCATTCATCATTTCATCAGAAGGAGAGTTGGAGGGAGATCTTCAACAAATTTTTGCCGACCACTTTGCCTACTTCTTTCAAGCCTTGTATGGGGTAACTGACGTTGAGGCGCAGTTGGAAGAACAACTCAAGAAAGATTTTACTTCAGATTTGGCAGATAGTCTAAAGATTATTTATGGTGAAAAAGGGAGTCCAATGATTACCGTAAAAGCTCATCTCAAACCTGAGGGAGTTGTTACTGTGGCTGGAGATTTAATGTATATCTACCCATGTGTTGGATTTGGAAATACAACAAATCCCTTTGTTGATGTTGATCGTAAGTTCCCAATAAATTTTGGTATGCCTCGGGAGGAAACATACATGAACCAATTTTTAGTGCCAGAGGGATATACTGTGGAAGATATACCAAAGCCAATGACTATTGTCTTGCCTGACAATGGAGGTAAATTCATTTATAGTTGTTCTCTTAATGGTGATAAGTTGGTCGTGGTATCGCGCCTAACAATTCCACGTATTGTTTATTCTTCTTTGGAATATCCCAACTTAAAGGAATTTTTCAATCAGATTGCTACAAAACTTCAACAAAAGGTTGTGCTAAAAAAGATATAAAGCACCATCATAAATTGTTGGGATTAATTACATTTTTAACCAATAAGTAATGAGGAAGTTTATCCTAAATTTGATGGGCATAGTGTGTTTAGTCGCTGGAGCGGTGCACGCAAAGGAGTTGAAATACCCGACTTTTAACATTCCCTCAGAACTAATTAAGAATGCGGATATAGTTATCAGGGAGTATTCTACTCAGCTGAATATCCAAAGTGAGTCAAAGGCAACGTTGAAGGTTCATCAGGTGATAACGGTGTTAACCGAGGCTGGACGGTCCAAGGCGTCACTGTTCGAATCGTATGATAAGTTCAGAAAACTTTCAATTACCAGCGCTGTAGTGTACAACGAGTTTGGTGTTGAGATAAGGAAGATTAAGAATAGTGAAATTAAGGATTTTAGCTTAATAGATGGCTATACACTGTATGACGATAATCGGGCGAAGTATGTGAACTTTACGACAAATAAGTTGCCCTATACTGTGGACTATAGCTACGAGGTTCAGATGGATGGGTTTGTCGGATTTCCTACATGGAGCCCGGTTGACGATGATCGACAATCGTTACAGAGCGGTGAGTTGGTTGTGGTGGCGCCAAGAGATTTCCATCTTCGCTATTTGCAGTTTAATGTCAATCCTCCCGATTCCATTTCGGATGGACAAACGAAGCGCTATCATTGGAGTGTGTCCAATCTCGCGGCCTATAGCGATGAGGATTTTTTACCAATGTCGTATAAATATGAACCAACGGTTTTTCTGGCCCCTTCTGCCTTCTATTACGATAAAACAACGGGCGATTTTTCAACATGGAAGAGCTACGGTAAGTGGGTTTATGGATTGCTTGATGGAAGGGATGTTCTACCTGAGGCCACCGTTGAAAAGATTAAGACATTAGTTGCTGGTGTAACCGATGAACGGGAAATCATCAAGAGAGTGTATAAGTACATGCAGTCAAAAACCAGATATGTCAGCATTCAGCTAGGTATTGGAGGGTTTCAACCTTTTCCTGCTGCGGTGGTTGACGAAACTGGTTACGGTGATTGTAAGGCATTGGCTAATTATACAAGAGCACTCTTGGCTGTGGCTGGTATAAAAGGCTACTACACTGAAATAGGTGTTTCTGGCCATGAAATTACATTCCCTCAATTTCCTTCAATATCTCAAACAAATCACGTGGTTGTTTCCATTCCGATGCAGAAGGACACGGTATGGCTGGAATGCACAAATCAGCGACTTCCTTTTGGTTACGTCCCGTCCAGCTTGGTGAATAGATATGCGTTGATGATGACTGAAAGTGGAGGAAAGTTGGTTAAAACACCTACTCGCAAGTATTCTGACAATAGGGCGGAAAACCATATTGATGTTGCTTTGGATATGGCTGGTGATGCTGCTTTTGAGTTAAAGTCTGAATACTACGGTAATCAAGTGGGGCATGTTTTTCCAGAGGTTTGGCTCTCTCGAAAGGAACAGGAAGAAGCTCTTTACAAGGAGTTTTCAATACCTGGAATAAAGATACAGGATTTCAAACTTGCCGTTTCGGAAGGGGATAGCGTAATATCGAGCTGCGATGTTAAGGCTTCTGTGCCGAAGCTTGCTTCCAAAACAGGCAGCCGTCTTTTCGTTCCTCTTGTGCCAGTTAATACTTTCACTACAGTCTTGTCTAAGCCTAGAGTTCGTAAAATGGATTTTGAGGTTGCCTCCGGTTGGTTCAAGAGGGATACTATTGTGTTTACCATACCCACTGGATTCAAGATAGAGGCCAAACCCGAAGATAAATCAATGAAAAGTGAATTTGGCACCTACCAACTAACCTCTAAATCGGTGGGAACTAAGCTTGTTGTGGTTCGGCAAATGGCTATCTACAAAAATAGCTATCCAGCCAGTAAGTATGGCGACTTTGTCGATTTTGTAAACTCTGCCACGAAGGCCGACAGATCTTTGTGTGTAATAATGCCTGAATAAACAATAAGGTTGGGTGGAGGTATCTCCACTCAGCCTCTATTCTTCCTTATACCATCCTGAATACATAAGGTAGTTCTTTGCAATTTTTTGGTTGATCTCTTGTGCCTGTGCCGGGTCAACTTTCTTTACAAACTTTGCTGGTACGCCAGCATAAATGCTACCTGCCTCTACAATAGTGTTGCTTAGCACTAGGGCGTTTGCGGCAATAATTGCACCTTCACCAATTACAGCGCCATCGAGCACAGTGGCACCCATTCCAACCAGTGCGCCGTCTTTGATAGTTGCCCCGTGAATGGTTACGTTATGCCCAATGGAAACATCGTCACCAATAACCACCTTAGACTTTTGGTAAAGGCAGTGGAGAACGGCTCCGTCTTGGATGTTTACCCGGTTGCCAATGGTGATGGTGTTAACATCTCCTCGCAGGACAGTGTTGAACCATATGCTACAATCGTTGCCCATGGTTACTTCACCTACTATTGTTGCATTTTCAGCGAGGTAGCAGTTGGAGCCTATAATTGGCGTGAATCCTCTTACTGATTTTATGAGTGCCATTTTTTGCTTTCAAAGTTAAGGGATGATGTGCTAAATAATTCTCCCATGTGTTTAACAACATTGTCTACCGATGGTTCTTTGTCGGTGCTGTTTTTGTAAGTTATAGGTTGTAAACAAGACCATTTAAAACGATTGCAATCTTTCCAAAAAAGTTTGTTTTAAGTGTCGCTTGAATAGTAAAAAGAGTAAATTTGTGAAAATTTTTGTTCACGAGTTTGTGCATAAAAATATTAAAAACATTACGCTAATGCATATAATGCAGCAAATTGCATTATATGCATTATCCATTTTGGGAGCAACTCGGAGAGCAGCGTAAACTAAAAATTAGTTAGTTATGGACCAAAAAGTAAGTCGGGTTGAAATGGAGGAGGTTGTAATTCGATTTTCTGGAGATTCTGGAGATGGAATGCAGCTAACCGGTACCTTATTTTCCGACACTTCTGCGCTTGTCGGAAATGGTGTTTCAACTTTTCCTGATTATCCTTCTGAAATTCGAGCACCTCAGGGAACCGTTGGTGGGGTTTCTGGATTTCAGGTTCACTTTGGAAGTACACGGATTAATACCCCAGGTGACTATTGCGATGTCCTAGTCGCCATGAATCCTGCTGCCTTAAAGGCAAATTTCATGTGGGTAAAAAAAGGCGGTACCATTATTTTGGATGCCGATACCTTTAATGAAAAGGGCCTTGTTCGGGCAGGTTATAAGACATTGGATCCCGTGGCTGAACTAAAGTTGGATGATTTTCATCTGATTTTTGCCAACATAACTACCCTTACAAAGGAGAGCCTCAAGGAGAGCGAGATGGACAATAAGAGCATCTTGCGTTGCAAGAACATGTTTACGCTTGGGATGGTGTATAATATGTTTGATCGCCCCATGGTTCATACCGAGGAGTACCTTGTTAAAAAGTTTGCCAAAAAGCCAGGTCTCGCCGAAGCAAACAAAAAGGTATTGAAGGATGGATTTAACTATGCTGCCAACATTCAGGCAATGCCAAGTCGTTACAGTGTTGAGCCAGCAGAAAGAGATAAAGGTACTTATAGGAATATAAATGGGAATACTGCTACAGCATGGGGGCTAATTGCTGCCGCTGAAAAAGCAGGATTACCCCTTTTCTGTGGTTCCTACCCAATTACTCCAGCAACCGAAATTCTCATTGAGCTGGCAAAGAGAAAGGACCTTGGTGTTAAGACTTTGCAGGCTGAGGACGAAATCGCTGGGATTTGTACTTCCATTGGTGCTTCGTTTGCCGGTAACTTTGCTGTGACAACAACATCAGGTCCTGGACTTTCACTTAAATCGGAAGCCATTGGACTTGCAGTTATGGCAGAACTTCCATTGGTTGTTGTAGACGTTCAGCGTGGAGGTCCTTCAACTGGACTTCCTACCAAGACTGAGCAGAGCGATTTACTACAAGCATTGTGGGGACGGAACGGTGAGTGCCCAATGGTTGTTATCTCAGCCAGCACACCTTCTAATTGCTTCGACTATGCTTTTATGGCAGGGAAGCTGTCGTTAGAGCACATGACTCCTGTTATGCTACTTACCGATGGATTTATTGCCAATGGTTCACAGCCATGGAAAATCCCCAGCATGAGCAGCTATCCGGCCATAAAACCTCCAATTGTTAAGGAGGGTACCTCTGATTATTATCCGTATAAGCGTAATGCCGAATCTCTTGCCCGTGGATGGGCTTTACCCGGAACACCTGGTTTAGAACATCGCATTGGTGGACTGGAAAAGGATGCCCTAAAAGGCTCCGTTTCTCATGATCCAAAGAACCACCAAGTGATGGTTGATACTCGGGCGGAAAAAGTGGAACGAATCCAGAACTACATACCGGATCAGGAGGTGATTGGTGATCCTGAGGGCGATCTGCTTGTGATAGGATGGGGTGGAACTTATGGTCACCTAGTTAGCGCGGTTAATGCAATGCGCGCCAAGGGAAAAAAGGTTAGCCTTTGCCACATTCACTACATCAATCCGCTTCCCAAGAACCTTGGAGACATATTTAAACGCTACAAAAAGTTGGTGGTATGTGAGCTCAATATGGGGCAAATGGCAAACTACCTTCGGATGACTCATCAGCAGTTTGACTACAAACAAATGAATAAGGTACAGGGACTTCCTTTTACAGTAGCAGAGTTAACAGATAAGTTTAATGAAATTTTGGAGGGCAAGTAATCATGGCAGAGTTTAAAACGCTAACACCTCAGGATTTTAAGAGCGATCAGGAAGTTAGATGGTGTCCCGGTTGTGGCGATCATGCCATTCTGAGTTCGGTTCAGAAAGCTTTGCCTGAAGTTTCGGAGACTCTTAAGTACACGAAGGAGCGATACGTGTTTGTTTCAGGTATTGGATGTTCCTCTCGTTTCCCATACTACATGAATACCTATGGATTTCATGGGATTCATGGTCGTGCTTCTGCAATAGCTACTGGTATTAAGGTTGCTAACCCAACCTTGAGCGTTTGGCAAATTACAGGGGACGGTGATGCGTTGGCAATTGGTGGTAACCATTTTATTCATGCAGTTAGGCGTAATATCGACATCAATATTCTCCTATTCAATAATGAAATTTATGGCTTGACCAAGGGGCAATACTCACCTACATCCAAGCTTGGTTCCATAACCAAGACCTCTCCTTTTGGAACGGTTGAACATCCATTCCGTCCGGGAGAGTTGGTAATTGGAGCGCAGGGTAAATTCTTCGCTAGGTCTATTGACGTTGAGGTGAAGCTTACCTCCGAAATTCTCGTTGAGGCTGCAAAGCATGATGGAACTTCGGTTGTGGAGGTGTTGCAAAACTGCGTTATTTTTAACGACAAGACTCACGGAAATATTACGGATAAAGAGTCACGTGATGATCGCGTAATCGTGCTTCGTCATGGTGAGAAAATGGTATTTGGTAAGAATCGGGACAAGGGACTTGTGCTTGATGGTCAGGGGTTACGGCTTAAGGTCGTTACGATTGGACAGGATGGCTATACCCTCGATGACGTGCTGGTTCATGACGAGACCAACCCCAATCCAGGTTTACACATGATGCTTGTAAATATGGAATATCCAGAATATCCTGTGGCGCTTGGCGTTATTCGCATGGTAAGAGATTCTACTTACGACGATAACGTTCGCGACCAAGTAATTGAGGTGCAGAAAAAGGCAAAAATCCATAGCATGGAAGAGCTGCTGCACAGTGGCGAAACTTGGGAGGTTGAGTAAACACTCCGTTTTCGATATGTTATAAGGGGCCTTTCTAGGCCCCTTTTGCATTATTGACCTTTTGTAAAATTGCTATCTTTAGCAGGAAAATAACCAGATTGATCGTATGGCTCCATATAGCAACTACTTTCAGGACATCAACCTAGACTTTAGCGATACGCAGTTTGAGCTGCTCATGCAAAATCGAATTCACAAGGTTTTGCTCATCTGCTCAAGCTACGATGCGTTTATGCTTGAGGAAGATGGCCGTATCGATGAGCTCATTTTCAACGAGTATGTGTCGCATAACTTACGCTATCCACCCTCATTTATACGAGCTAACTCCGCCACACAAGCCTTGGAAATATTAGCAGCGGAATCAGTTGATTTGGTAATTTCTATGCTCAACATAGGTGAGATAGATACCTTTGAGATGGCTAAGCGGATGAAGTCTATTTGCCCCGACGTTCCCATTGCCGTGCTAACTCACTTCTCCCGTGAAGTATCTCTGAAGCTGCAAAAGGAGGATATGAGTGCTGTGGATTTTGTGTTTTCTTGGCTGGGAAATTCGGAGTTGCTGCTTGCCATCATTAAGCTTATTGAGGATAGAATGAATGCCGAGCATGACATACTGGAGGTTGGCGTTCAAACAATTCTGCTCGTTGAGGACTCTATTCGCTACTACTCATCCTATTTGCCGCATATCTATAAGGTGGTGTTGCAGCAGTCAAAAATGTTTATGCGCGAGGCTCTTAATGAGCAGCAGCAGATGCTCCGGATGCGTGGCCGCCCAAAGATATTGCTTGCGACCAATTTCGCCGAAGCAAAGGAGTTCTACGACAAGTATAAAGATCACCTTTTGGGCGTGATTAGCGACATTTCCTACAATATGAGTAAGGACAGCACCACAAAGACAAAGGCTGGCTTTGAACTATGTAGGATGGTGCGTGGCGATGATCCGCATATGCCATTTATTCTTCAGTCATCGGACAAGCAAAATAGGGTTGATGCTGAAAAGCTTGGTGTCGGTTTTATCTATAAATACTCCAAAACGCTCTTTATTGAGTTGCGCGATTTTATTGTGAGCCAGTTTGCATTTGGCGATTTTATCTTTCGGGATCCCAATACACTGCAGGAGGTTGGCCGAGCAAAAAGTTTGGAGGCCATGCAGGATGTTATTCTTACTATTCCCGATAATTCGCTTTTTTATCATGCTAGCCGAAACCACATTTCCAAATGGTTGTTTGCTAGAGCGCTATTCCCCATTGCCGAGGTATTTAAACGGCTTCGCCCTGAGGATTTTGCCGATTTAGCACAGGTTAGAAAGTATATACACCAAGCTATCTCTAACTTTCGACTTGCTACTGGTCGTGGCGTTATTGCCAAGTTCGACAGAACAACGTACAATAAGTATCTCATCTTTGCCCGAATAGGAGATGGTTCACTCGGTGGGAAGGCTAGAGGTCTTGCCTTTATTAACACCATTCTTAATAAGTATAAACTCTTCGAAAAGTATCCAGGTGTGGTAGTGACCATACCGCGAACTGTGGTTCTCTCTACGGAAATATTCGATGAGTTTATGGAGAACAATTCGCTGTATGAAATTGCGCTATCCGATATTTCTGACGATGAAATCTTGCGAAGATTTCTTGACTGTCCTCTCCCAGAAAGGGTGATTCCCGATTTGCAAACCTTTATTCGGGTTGTGGCAAACCCCATTGCCGTCCGCTCTTCCAGTAAGTTGGAAGATTCCTACTACCAACCCTTTGCCGGAATATACTCTACCTACATGATCCCTCGGGTGGCTGACGATAGAAGAGTATTTCTGCTGCTTTGTCAAGCAATAAAGAGCGTTTACGCTTCGGTATTTTATCGCAATAGCAAGGCATATATCAGTGCTACTTCCAACGTTATCGATGAGGAGAAGATGGGGATAGTGTTGCAGGAAGTTTGTGGAAATCAGCATGGAGATCTTTTCTATCCAACCATATCAGGTGTTGCACGTTCCATAAATTTTTATCCCATTGGACAGGAGCGTCCGGAGCACGGTATTGCAAGTATTGCCTATGGTTTAGGCAAACTTATCGTTGATGGTGGAATGGCCCTTCGTTTCTCTCCTCGCTATCCAAAAAAGGTACTTCAGCTGAGCACGCCACAGATGGCGATGAAGGAGACACAGAAAATATACTACGGGCTTGACCTGTCGCCTGAAACTTTTGTCCCTTCAGTAGATGATGGTGTTAATTTGAGAAAAATGGATATCGCCGATGCGCCTCCTTCAAGCATTGGCCTTGTGGCTTCCACATACGAGTATGAGAATGGCTCCATTCGTGATGGTTTGTTTGGAAGTGGCCCACGAGTTCTTACCTTTTCTAACGTTCTTAAGCATAATACCTTTCCGCTGGCAGGGATATTGTCCGATCTGCTCGAAATAGGACAGAAGGAGATGAATAACTCCATTGAAATAGAGTTTGCCGTAAATATGGAGCTGGGTAAGGAACATCCTATGGTGTTTAACTTTCTTCAGATACGTCCCGTTGTTGAAAGTGAGCAGTTGGAGGAGTTTGCTTGGGAGAATGTTGACGTTTCAAAGGCGCTAATTTACTCCGAATCAGCATTGGGACATGGCAGGATAGATAATATTAGAGACATTGTTTATTTGAAGCCAGAGGCATTTAACCCGGCAAAGTCGAGTGCCATTGCTATTGAGATGGAGGTGTTGAACCAGCGTTATGGAAAGTTAAAGAGGAATTATATTCTAATCGGGCCAGGACGCTGGGGGAGCAGCGATCCATGGCTTGGTATTCCTGTAAAATGGCCACAAATTTCGGAGGCACGAGTGATTGTGGAGGCCGGTTTAAAGGATTTTAGAGTTGATCCGAGCCAAGGAACGCACTTCTTTCAGAATCTTACCTCTTTTGGAGTTGGGTATTTAACCATTAATCCATACCTCGGTGACGGCATATTAGAGTATGACTCCCTCGACAAGATGAAGGCCGTTTATGAGTCTAAGTTTATTCGCTGTGTGAGGTTTGGTAAGCCTTTGCACATTGTTATCGATGGTAAAAATAGCAGAGGAGTGGTGATACGGGATGGAATTTTTGAAAAACCTGCTAAATAATATTCTTTAACATGACATTTTGCTTTGATAAATCATTAATAAGATTCTAAATTTACGGTGTAATTGTAAGCGATAAATCGTTTGCGCTTGCATTAATTAATCGTTTGATACCAGAATTATAAAAACCTTTTAGCGATGAATGTACAGAAGTTAATGGCGGAGCTTGAAAAAAAGCATCCCGGCGAAAGAGAATACCTCCAAGCTGTGCACGAGGTGTTGGAATCTATCGAAGAAGTTTACAACCAGCATCCTGAATTTGAATCCGCTAAGATTATCGAAAGGCTCGTTGAACCTGACAGAATCTTTACTTTTAAGGTGCCTTGGGTTGACGATGAAGGTAACGTTCATGTTAACCTCGCTTACCGCGTTCAGTTCAACAACGCCATTGGACCATACAAAGGTGGTTTGAGATTTCACCCTAGCGTAAATCTCAGCATCTTGAAGTTCTTGGGTTTTGAGCAGATTTTCAAGAACGCTCTTACCACTTTGCCTATGGGTGGTGGAAAAGGCGGTTCCGATTTCGATCCTAAGGGAAAGAGCGACGCTGAAGTAATGCGCTTCTGCCAAGGTTTTATGACCGAACTGTGGAGACACATTGGTCCAGAAACTGACGTTCCTGCTGGTGATATAGGTGTTGGTGGCCGTGAAATTGGCTTCCTGTTTGGCATGTATCGCAAGTTGGCTCGTGAAAATACAGGTGTTCTTACTGGCAAAGGTCTTACCTTTGGTGGTTCACTTATTCGTCCTGAGGCTACAGGCTTTGGCGCTACCTACTTTGCTAAGGAAATGTTGGCAACTAAGGGTACCGATTTTAAGGGTAAGAGAGTTGCTGTTTCCGGTTTTGGTAATGTAGCTTGGGGTGCTTGCTTAAAGGTTACCGAGTTAGGTGGTAAGGTTGTTACCATTTCTGGTCCCGACGGATACATTTATGACGAGGCTGGTATTTCTGGTGAAAAGATTGAGTACTTACTTACTCTCCGCGCTTCGAACCAGGATATTGTTGCTCCATATGAGAAGAAGTTCCCCGGTTCTAAGTTTATTGCCGGTAAGAAGCCTTGGGAAGTTAAGGTTGATGTGGCTATGCCTTGCGCAACTCAAAACGAACTTGGCAAGGAGGACGCTGAACTTCTCGTAAAGAATGGCACTATGTGCGTTGCTGAAGGTGCTAACATGCCTTGTACTCCAGAAGCTATTTCCGTTTTCCATAAGGCAAAAATTCTCTTTGCCCCAGGTAAGGCTGTAAATGCTGGTGGTGTTGCAACTTCTGGTCTTGAAATGAGCCAGAATAGCATGAAACTCAGCTGGACTACCGAGGAGGTTGATGCTCGTCTACATCAGATCATGAAGAGCATTCACGCTGCTTGCGTTCAGTATGGCAAGAATAAGGATGGCTATGTTGACTACGTTAAGGGTGCAAACATTGCTGGCTTTATGAAGGTTGCCAAGGCTATGCTTGAGCAAGGCGTAATCTAAGGATTCGTAAGCCATAACTATATTGAGGGGGCGGTTTCGCCCCCTTTTTTTTCAGCAGGGTTGAACACCATTCAAACTCCAGCTGTTATCATGCCAAAATAATAACCATGGAAACAGTAAGAACAAAGTATATTGGCGAACTCAGAACTGAGGCTATGCATGTACGTTCTGGGAACAAAATCATTACCGACGCTCCTGTTGATAATCAGGGAAGAGGTGAGTATTTTTCACCCACCGACCTGCTTGCCACAGCGCTGGGAAGCTGTATGCTTACCATTATGGGAATCTCTGCCCGTACCCACGGATTCGATATTGATGGAACCGATGTAAAGATCACAAAAGTAATGGGAACTAATCCACGCCGGGTAGTGGAGGTGGTGGTTGAACTCACATTCCCTCACAATAGCTACTCGCTAAAGGAGCGGAAGCTGCTTGAACTGGCGGCTAAAGAGTGTCCTGTGGCCAATAGTCTCCACCCGGACCTGAAACAAAATGTAATATTTAAGTTTAAGGAATAAATAGGAAAGGCGGGAAGAATCCCGCCTTTTTTACTATAAGGATTGAATACTCTCCGCTTCTACTTTTTCTATTTTCTTTACTAAACCTTGAAGAACGTTTCCTGGACCTAGCTCTGTAAAATAGGAGGCGCCATCAGCAACCATGTTCTTCACGCTTTGTGTCCAGCGAACGGGAGCCGTTAGCTGAGCCACCAGATTTTTCTTTATTGTGTCTGGGTCGGTAACGGCTTGTGCACTAACGTTCTGATATATTGGACAGATGGGTTTGCTTATGGTTGTAGCCATTATGGCTTCCTCTAGTTCCTTACGTGCAGGTTCCATTAGTGGAGAGTGGAAGGCACCGCCAACTTTGAGGGGGAGAGCTCTTTTTGCACCAGCCTCTTTCATCTTTTCACAAGCAATCTCGATGCCTTTCATGGAACCCGAGATAACTAGCTGACCAGGGCTATTGTAGTTCGCTGGAACAACCACATCGTTTATGGAGGAGCAAATTTGCTCAACCTTCTCGTCTTCGAGCCCGAGGATTGCAGCCATTGTGGATGGTTCCTTTTCACAGGCTTTTTGCATAGCCATTGCTCTTTTAGAAACAAGGCGAAGTCCATCCTCAAAAGTAAGAGCCCCAGCGGCTACCAATGCTGAAAACTCACCTAAAGAGTGCCCGGCTACCATCGCTGGCTTAAAGTTGTCTCCTAGTGACTTGGCCAGAATAACCGAATGTAGGAAAATGGCAGGTTGGGTTACCTTGGTTTGTCTTAAATCGTCGTCAGTACCGGCAAACATTAGGTCCGTAATACGAAAACCTAGAATGTTGTTCGCTTGCTCAAAAAGCTCTTTGGCAGAGGGATTGTTTTCGTAGAGATCCTTCCCCATACCTACGAATTGAGCTCCCTGACCGGGAAATACATATGCCTTCATAGCAATTCTTTTGGTTACTCGACAAAAGTAATACAAATTCTAAATTGCCCTGTTTCTTCATGTTGCAATATTGTAAATTGACAACAAAACTGATTAATCGATGAAAGGTATTGCTGCAGTTGTGCTTGGATTACTCTTGTCTGTAGGCTCTTATGGACAGGTTGTAAAAATTGGTAAAAAGGAATTTGGCTACTTTTATTTAGGCCCCAAGTTGGGCTTAGCCCTTTCAAAAATTTCTAATGCCACGGCCTCCTTTGGCGGTACCTCAAAGTTTCGAACAGGCTTTGAACTTGGCGTTGTTGGTAAACTTGGAATTAACGAGAAGTGGGCTGTTCAGCCAGAGCTAACCTTTGTTCAAAAGGGTGTAAGGGTTGAAAGTGGTAGCTTTGAAAGCAAGTATAAAACCAGCTATATAGGGATTCCTATTTTGGCTCAGTATTCCCTAATGGCCGTTGGTGTTACACGCTTTCACTTAAATGGTGGGGGGTACGTAAATGTTAGAACTGGTGGTACTGCAGTGTTTACTGATGCTGCCTCGGGCCAAACGTACGAATCTACTCTTAGTAATTCTGGTTGGAGAAGAATGGACTATGGTTTTGCCATAGGTGGAGGAGCAGAGTGGCCACGGAAGCTTGGAACATGGGTTTTTGATCTGCGCTACGATTACAGCTTCATGGATGTTCACCCTGATGATTCTGAGTTCAACTCAAATAGAACGATAAGTTTTTCAATTATCTATCTGTATGATTTTGTTGACCTTTACAAAAGATTGAAGAACAGACAGAAAGGCACTCAGCAAAGCACGTCCGAAGAAGGGGCGTAGAATTAGGTTTAGGGTTAGAAGGGGAAAGGGGGGTAAACATGGTTTACTCCCCTTTTTATGCTGGTACCTCTAGTGCAACTTTACACCAATCAAGTGGATGAACTCCTCTCTAGTCTTATTCTGAGTGAGGAAGGCCCCGGTGAATGCCGAGGTAGTTGTTACGGAGTTTTGCTTCTGCACTCCCCTCATCTGCATGCACATGTGGCTAGCTTCAATTACAACTGCAACCCCGAGCGGATGAAGCGTCTCCTGAATTGCATCACGAATTTGCACCGTGAGTCGCTCCTGTACCTGAAGCCGTCGTGCAAAGGCTTCAACAACCCTGGCAATTTTACTCAACCCAGTAATGTAACCATTGGGAATGTAGGCTACGTGTGCTTTCCCATAAAAGGGTATCATGTGGTGTTCGCACATGGAGTATAGCTCTATGTCTTTCACGAGAACCATTTGCTGGTAATCTTCCTTGAATTTGGCTTTGTTGATAAGCTCTTTGGGATCGGTATTATACCCCTGCATAAGGAATTGAAGCGCTTTGGCAACCCTTTCTGGAGTGTTAAGTAGCCCTTCTCGCTCCGGGTTTTCACCAATCAATTCGAGAATTGCCTTATAGTGCTGAGCAAGCAGCTCCGTTTTTTCTGTGTTCCATCGTTCAATCTTTGCATAGCCCTCATTCTCGTTGATAATGGCTCCGCTATTTATCGTTTCCATTAGATATGTTATTTAGTTTCCGTAATATTCTGCCCAATTATTCTCCGTTTCCTGTACCTTGACACAATGCAGAGTAGCTCCCTTTTTTGCAATTTTTGGAGCGATTACCTCCCAAATTGCGATGGCCAAATTTTCTGTCGAAGCAATACGTCCTTGCATGAACTCTACCTCAACATTCATATTCTTGTGGTCGATTTTTTCAACTACTTCAACCTTAATTATTTCGCTCAGATCTTTAAGGTTCATCACATAGCCAACCTCCGGATTGAGGTATCCCTTTACCGTAACAAAAAGAATGTAGTTATGTCCATGCCAGTTGGGATTTGAGCATTTACCGTATACTTCTAAATTCTTCTCGTCGGAAAAGTCTGGCCGAAAAAGACGGTGTGCTGCATTAAATCGTTCCCTTCTGGTAATGAAAACTTCTTGCATGTTGTTCAGCGTTGTTTACCTAATCATAAACGTATAAACCGTAGATAGTCCGTTTTGTTCTATATATAAGTAGGGCAAAACTCTTTCTGTAAGATGAATCATGTTGCTAAAGTAGTTTTTTTGTTTTCATTAACCTGCAATCCTTCACCTCTTTTGTGATGTCGTGTAGCATAGTTCCAAGTGCAATCTTGTTGGCTATTCCGGATGGAGTGAGTCTTTTGCCTGTTTCTGTACTGTTGGTTTAACTTTCTTTAGGCATAATTCATATCTTTGTGACCAAGTGAAATGTGTCGCAGGCGTTAACAAATAGCGTTGGCTTTTGAGTTAAGTTTAATTGTGTAATAGTAAAACTGCTACAATGATTATAGTTACGGGGGCAGCCGGGTTTATCGGCAGTGGTTTGGTCTCGAGGTTGAATCAGGAAGGGTTTAACGATGTAGTTTTGGTTGACGATTTTTCTCGCAACGAAAAGCAGAAGAACTACGAAGGTAAGCGCTATTCCGTGTTGGTTGACCGAGACGCATTTAAGGAGTGGATTGATAAGAACCATAAGCAGATAGAGTTTGTGTTTCATCTTGGTGCTAGAACCAACACTGCGGAGTTCGATGTGGCGGTTTTCAACAAGCTAAACTTGAGCTATTCTCAGATGGTATGGAATGCTTGTGTTGAGTATGGGCTGCCTCTTGTATACGCCTCTTCTGCCGCTACATATGGAATGGGTGAGTTTGGATATGACGATGATCATGCCATAATACCCAAGCTAAAGCCACTTAACCCTTACGGGGAATCGAAGAATGATTTTGATAAATGGGCTCTTATCCAACCTAAGAAACCTTTTTTCTGGGCCGGCCTTAAGTTCTTTAATGTTTATGGTCCAAATGAATTTCACAAAGGACGTATGGCTTCTGTGATTTTTCACTCCTTTAACCAGATATCTGCAACAGGGAAAATGAAACTTTTTCGTTCGCATAATCCAAAGTTTACAGATGGAGGTCAAATGCGTGACTTTGTATATGTTAAGGATCTTTGCGACGTCATGCTTTTCTTAATGAAGAGTAGAAAGAACTCAGGAATTTACAACATGGGCACGGGAAAAGCTAGAACCTTTTTGGACTTAACTAAGGCAACCTTTAAGGCAATGGGGGTAAAGGAGGATATCAGCTTTATTGATACTCCCGAGGATATTCGCGATAAGTATCAGTATTTTACCGAAGCTAATATGGGCAAACTTCGTTCGATAGGTTATACCAAACCGTTTACAACCCTTGAAGACGGTGTAACCGACTATGTGAAGAACTACTTGATTCCCAATAGAATTTGGTGAGTTTTTAGTGCTTATGATAAAAGAGTTCCTCTGTTCAGAGGAACTCTTTTATTTTTCGGAGGCCAAGCGGTTTAGCTCGTCAACCACTGCGTCAATCTCACTATCGGAGAGGCCCTTCTCTTTAGCCGCCTCCTCTAGCGTTCCCCATATAGGTTCGCCGCAAATGATACACCGTATACCCCTGTCTTTTAAAAGTTTTACAGAAGCAGGTAGAACCTCAATAAGGTCTTCAATGGTAATGTTCTTTAAGATTTTTGTCATTTTATTTGAAGTAAATTTGGGTTACACTCAGAATTAATGTTAATTTAGTATTAAATATAAAAACGTCACGTTTGAATCGGGAAGAAAATAAACAACAGCCTAAACTGAAGCCACTCTGGGGTAAACTTGAAAAGAAAACGGGCTCTGTCGATTCCCTTGATGGTAAGTGGCGTGTAGAGTTTTATGAGGTTACCTACTACTTCCTGAGAGTGGAGATGTTTACCATTACCAAAGAGAAAGTTGTTCCCGACAATTCTCGTATCTAACTTTTGTTCCCGCTCATTTCTCCCTGTTATTTGCCATTGCTACGAGTCATCGCCTACGTAACGCCACATTGTACGATATCGTTCTGCTGACCTAAAACCTTGCACAAGTACGATCGTCAGAACAGCAAAGGGGATTATTTGTTCGCCTCCTTTTTCCCTGTAACTATTGTGGAAGATTTTTTGTAATTATCCATACCCGGTTTGGCAAAATGTTATTTTCTGCAGAGTATCAGCTTCATCCTCTTTTATGTAATCCGAGATTAGGTAGTGTTGTGAACTTTTTTTGCAACGCGCTGTTTTTATTTAAACTAATTATTAATAGTTACATAAAACAAGATATCATGGCATTCGAATTACCAAAATTACCGTACGCTTACAATGCGCTTGAGCCACACATTGATGCGCTTACAATGGAGATCCACTACACAAAACATCATGGCGCTTATACCAATAACCTGAACGCTGCCATTCAGGGCACCGAGATGGAAAAGTTACCTATTGATGAGTTGATGAAGAATGTGTCAAAGTTTCCGGTAGCTGTTAGAAACAATGGTGGTGGATACTACAACCATAGCATTTTTTGGACAATTCTTTCTCCCAGTGGTGGTGGTAACCCAACTGGCGATATAGCAAAGGCTATTGATAAGCAATTTGGTTCTTTTGCCACTTTTAAGGAGGAGTTTGGCAAGGCCGCTATGTCCCGATTTGGCTCTGGGTGGGCTTGGTTGGTTGATGTGCAGGGAAAACTCACAATTACCTCTACTCCCAACCAAGATAATCCTACGATGGATGTTGCTGAAGTGAAAGGGAGCCCGATTTTTGGACTTGACGTGTGGGAGCACGCTTACTACTTGAAATATCAAAACCGTAGGAATGATTATGTTTCGGCATTCTGGAGTTTAATTAATTGGGACGAAGTTAATAGAAGACTGAACAGCCTTTAAAATTCCAGTTTTTAGCTTTAGTTTTTGGGTTAGATGAGTGGATTGCCGGCAGCGATGCCGGCTTTCCTTTTATGCTTAATTAGCTTGGTTCTTGCTGCCGATTGGGTTAACTTTGTTTATCTAACTTAAAAACTATTGTCATGAAGCACGAATTGCCAAAGCTTCCGTACGACTTTGCTGCACTGGAGCCGCACATTAGCCGTGAAACTTTTGAGTTTCACTATGGAAAGCATCATCAGGCATATGTTACCAACCTCAATAACTTATTGCCTGGCAGTAAGTTTGAAAATGCCGATTTAGAAACAATTGTTCGTGAAGCAGATGGTGGTATTTTTAACAATGGAGCACAGGTTTGGAACCACACCTTTTACTTCATGCAGTTTTCTCCAACGGCGGCTTCTACACCAACAGGTTTGTTGGGTGAGGCAATCAATCAAACCTTTGGTTCTTTCGCAGAGTTTAAGGAACAGTTTGCCAAAGCAGGTGCCACTTTGTTCGGTTCTGGCTGGGTATGGTTGGTTGTAAATAAGGATGGGAAGTTGGAGATAGTTCAGGAGTCCAATGCTGGGAATCCGTTGCGAAGAGGGTCTAAGCCAATTCTGACATGCGATGTATGGGAGCATGCTTACTACCTCGACTACCAGAATAGGCGCCCTGATTATCTGCAATCATTTTGGAATGTTGTAGACTGGAAAGTTATTGGCCAAAGATTTTAGGAAAGGAATTAATCGAATTAGCTGTTCGTCTGTCATAGGTGAACAGCTTTTTAGTTAAATATTGTAGCAATGATTAAAGAACTAGTTTATAAAAATAGGAGCTATCGTCGCTTCTTTCAGCATAAGCAAATAGCCGAGGATACACTCCTTTCCCTTGTTGATTTGGCTCGCATGTCCCCAACGGGAAGAAATCTTCAACCGCTCAAGTATGCCATTGTATGCGACCCAGAGCGCAATGCCCAGCTGTTTCCATTTTTAGCATGGGCAGGCTACCTAAAGGAGTGGGATGGACCAGAAGAGGGGGAAAGACCCTCTGCCTACATTGTTATGCTAGAGGATATATCTGTTGTGGAGGGGAGCGCCCACGACCAAGGTATTGCTGCGCAAAGCATCATGCTGGGAGCCGTTGAGGCTGGACTTGGTGGGTGTATGCTTGGCTCAATAAAGCGTAAGGAGATTTCCGAATTCTTAGGTCTTCCATCCAGTTTAAAGCCCGTTCTTGTGCTCGCTTTAGGGGTGCCCAAAGAAGAGGTCGTTGTGGAGCCGCTCGATAATGGTGGTGACGTGAAATACTGGCACGATCCTGAGCAACGTCACCACGTGCCCAAAAGAGCGTTGAAGGATATTGTTGTAGGTTGATAGGGGCGCCGTTAGAGGCGCTTTCCCTATGTTAATCTATCTTTTACCTGTCGAGCCAGTTCTTGAATTCGGAGGAGCGCTCTGTGCTTACAATAGTGTCTTGGTCAGTGGCAGGCTCAAGCTCTATTTTTACTCTAGATTTTGAGTACACATACATGTTTTTAATGGCAGAGTAGTTAATAATAAACCTTCTGTTAATTCTGAAGAACTGCTTTGGATTTATTACCTCAATGAGCCTTTCTAAAGTGTAGTCGATACCATACTCATGCCCACTTTTGCAAACAAGGTAAACCGCCTTGTCTCGGGCGTAGAAGTAGGCAATCTCCTCGCAAGATATGGCCTTAATTTTGTCGGCAAATTGAACCACAAATCGTTGTTGGTATTCAATCTCTTTTTTTTGTAATGCATTCAGCAATGCGGTGATGTCTGGAAACTCTGCTTTCCCTCCATGGTATTTGTGAAACTTTTCTATGCTGTGCACAAGCTCATCCCGCTTAATTGGTTTGAGCAGATAGTCCACGCTGTTTACCTTGAATGCCTGAATGGCATATTGGTCGTAAGCAGTAGTAAATATGATAGGACAGTTAATGGTTGCCTGCTCAAATATTCTGAAGGATGAGCCATCAGCAAGGTGTATGTCGAGCAGAATAAGATCTGGTACATTCGTTTGTAAAAGGGATACGGTACCTGAGATGGTATCTGTAGGACCGAGGATAGTGGCCTTTGGCTCAATATCGAGCACCAACTTCATAAGTCGATTAGCGGCAACTTGTTCGTCTTCAACAATAAGTATTTTCATGCCTTTTGTAAAATGGGAATGAGTACCATGAAGCTTGTTTTTGTCTCTATTATTTCCACCTTTTTTTCTGACAGGAAGGAGTAGCGCCTAGCAATATTCTGTAGCCCAAATTTACTTGAAGGCTCATCGTTTTCTCTAGGCTGTAGGTTGTTTCTTACAGCTAAGAAGTTGAAGGCAGAATTGAAAACTTCAATTGTTAATGGCTTATCTCTAGAAATTATATTGTGCTTGATAGCATTTTCCACTAGCATTTGCATTGTTAGAGGTGCAATATAGGTTTCCATAAGGTTGTCTGCTAATGTAATTTCTACTTGAAGGTTCGTTCCGTATCGTTTTTCAACCAAGGATAGGTAACTCTTTACCATAGAAATTTCTTCGGACAGAGAAATGACATCTTTGTTCCTTAAATTTATTATTTCCCGGTAGAAGCCTGCAACAGTTTGAACGTAATCAACCGCCGATTGTGGATTCTCCTCTATTAATCCTATTAGCGTGTTGAGATTGTTGAATAGGAAGTGAGGATTTATTTGGTTCTTTAGCACCTCATACTGCGATTGAATATTTTCTTTTTCCAATTTCTCTGAGGTAATTCGCGTTTCGCTCCAGCGATTGAAAAAGAAAAGGCCTTCATGAATGGAAGTAATGAAAAAGGTAACAGCTATGCTTAGGGCAACTGAAACGGTTGTAACTTCATAGCTAAACGGGTTTTTAAAAATGGCATTGGTGATAAGGTGAATAATAAACCCCGCAATGAGCGTATAAAGTGTTAATCCGATAATTTCAATGATGAGGTGTTTGAAGGGTTTGGTGTGCCATGGATACTTGTTCCATAGGTAGAATACTATAGCTCGGCATCCAAGCCAAATGGGGGTAGAGCTAACAAACCCGAAGCCAACTTCAATCAGTGTTTGCCACCGAATAATGGGATGGTGGTAGGCTCCGAAAATTGCTGGCATAGTTATGCTCACTATGGGAATGCCAATGAGCAGAAGCCATTTGTCGTTTAGCTGGTTCTTTCTTTCGCTTATGGAGGTTGTGCTTACGATGGTCATGGTGTTTTACGTGGAGGTGGAAGTTAAAAAATAATCCTATACTGTGGCACGATTAGCATACCTAGCTGGTAGGTATACGATCGTTCACCTGTTGTTCTATTAAACTTATCGGTGTAGATGTTTTTGGTGTTGAACAGATTGGTAATATCTATTGCCCACTCTTGAGTCACCTTTCGTCCGCTTCGTCTGTAAGTAATTTTGATATCGGTTCGCTTGTAATTCGGATATTGCTTTTCAAATGCTTGGCTATCCAAATATTCAGCGTTATACCAGCTATGCAGGGGGTCGTATATGGTTATAAATGGAGTGTACCGTTGACCTCCTGCAACCGTCGATTTTATATCGATAGCCAAGGATTGAGCGGTTTTTGCACTGTTCCCTGTAAGTTTAAACTCTTTCCCTAGAAGGAGATTGAATATGTAGTTTCCATTGAAGGCCGTGTTTCGTTCAATCCCATCACTACCTTTATACCTGCTCTGGAATAGAGATGAAGTAAATAAAAAGTAGAATCCTCTGGAGAGGAATCGTTCAGCGGTGAGCTCAACTCCGTAATTTTTTCCCGTTCCTCCATTTTTTAATGAGTCTGGGAAGTTCACGTAAAAGTTAGCTCCTTCGTTTAAGATAGAGTAGGAGTCATTTTTTGCCGCATTTATGCCGGCGTTGGAAATTAGCTGAAGGTACGATTCTACTTTAATCCGGGTGTGGTTGTTTATTGTCCAATCGTATGCTGCTACAAAGTGTTGGCTTTTTACCATTTTTAAGTTCTCATTTGTTCTTTCGTAACTGCCGTTGGGTAGAAGAACTTGTCGGAAATATACCGTGATGGGGTTAAGCTGACTGTGGAGTCCATACCCTAAGCTTATACTTTGGTTGCTTGCTAGCTTGTAGCGAAGGCCAAGCCTTGGCTCAACGGACATTGATTGGTTGAAAGCAAAATAGTTGAGGTGAACACCCGAGTTTAGAGTTAGCTCGTCGTTTACCCTATAATGCCACTGCGCGTATGGCTGGTATTCCCATGCGCTCCCATCAAAATTGGTTGTTGTTTCAAATGCATTCTTGTCTCTATTTAGGCTACTGTCAAGTAAGGCAAAACCCATATCGGTTGCCATTATTCCGATTTTTATACTGTGGTGTCGGTTGAACTTTTTGTTTAAAAAAAAGGAGATGAAGGCCCTATCCTCTGAAAAATGTTGTCGGTATACCGGGAGTTTTGTATAGGTGTGTCTGTCTAAGGAGTCAATGATCGTTTTTGTTTGATGGTAGATTCCTGCTACAGTTAGGTGGGTGAAAGTTGTCTCGTTAATGATGTATTGTTGGGTTATTCCAATAACGCCCATATCGGCACTATTTGTGAGATCAAAACCTTCTCCGCCATAGAAGTCTACCTTCTCCTGCGTTGTGTCTTTTTTGCTATCCCACAGATCGATGGTGCTTTTTCCACCCAAACCAAATATGGAAAGGTGTCCAACTGGTGTCCTTGGGAAGTTGAGCTTGAACGAGAGGTCCTGGTAGTATGGAATACCTCCAGTGCCAAGGTCTATCCCCATTTTATCAAAGAGGCTTAGGGTAGAATACCTATAGTTGATGAGGAATGAAGAACCCTGCATTCGGGAAATGGGGCCTTCTGCACCAAATTCCACACCATTGAATCCCATTTGGCCTAGAAACTCATACTTTTCGTTGTTCCCTACTCGCATTTTAAGGTCGAATACTCCAGCGATGGCATTTCCGTATTCTGCAGGGAAAGCGCTGGTCATAAAGTCAGAATTGGCCAGCATGGTGTTGTTCAGCATGCTGACAGGACCACCAGTAGTGCCGAACGCTGCATAGTGATTTGGATTTGGAATATCTACCCCTTCGAGCCTCCAGAGAAGGCTGGTGGGAGAGTTACCTCTGATTATAATGTCGTTTCTGGCATCATTTACACCAGAAACTCCTGCATAGTTTGAGGCCATTCTTGCTACATCGTTTCGTGATCCAGCGTAGCGCTCGGTTTCTTCCACCGTAAAGGTGCGCGCGCTCACGCTGCTCATTTTGTTGATGGTGTTGGTTTTGCTTGCAGATGCTTTTACGATTACACCTTCAACTTGAGTAACCTTTTCTTCTAATCCAACATTTAAAACGAGTTCTTTTCCTGATAACAACGATAGGCTTTGTGTTACAGATTCCTGGTAACCTACATAGCTCACTCTTAACGTAATTCTGCCTATTGGTATGTTGGAGAATTTGAAGTTCCCGTCTTCATCGGTAATAGTTCCTACTTCTTGTTGGCCATACTTTACAATTACTGTTGCTCCTGGTAGGGTAATTTGTGTCTGCTTGTCGGCAACTGTTCCGCGTACTGTTTGCGTAATGGTTTGCGAATTAGCTTGTCCTGCAATAGCTGAAAGAAAGAGTAATGCAAGTGCAACGGTTTTCATAGACCTCTTATAAGTTGTTTCGAGCAAAGGTGTTTCCCTTTTTGCTACAACTAAAATGTAATTTACCCAGTGGGGATATATTGTGGATGAACAGGAATGGTTGAGGTATAAAAAATCCCATCTCACGACGGGATTAACTTTGCATTTGGAAATTATGGGAAACTATGGCGGTATGCCTAATTCAAGGAGAATACTATTTCTGTTGAATAATCTACTAGTGCCTTTGTAATCTCAGAGTAACGAAGAACAACCATCTTGTGAGTTTGGTAGTGAATAGCCACAAAATGTCTGGTGGTCTTTATGGAACTTTTTGTTAATGGAATATGGTAAATAATTCCGTTAATATCGGTTACCTCTAATCGTTGTTTTGCATCGCTAAGTAAGCGACCTAGTGATTCTTCACTCAAGTTAATCTTCCTCATCGCAATACGTTTTACTCTACAGTTACAAATTTAGAACGCAAGCTCGATTTTTACCTTAGCTTATTGTTACCCTTCTATTATCATTTACTTTTGTACCTTAAACTTTTGTTGTGGTAAGGTAACGTTTGGGTAAACTACGGGAAGAAAGTAATGTCGAAGAAAAAAGATAGAGTTCTGGAGATAAAGAAGTTGGTTTCTTCAATGAAGATATCGGGGCAGGAAGAATTGCTCGATTTGCTAAAGCAGCGTGGCATAGAGGTCACTCAGGCAACCTTGTCGCGTGATCTAAAGGCAATTGGCGTGGCAAAAACACCCGATGCAGAAACGGGTTATGCCTATGTTCTGCCGGGTAATGTGCATCAAGCAAAACCATTCCCCCTTCTAAATATGCCGGAAGAGAGCGTAATTTCCATAGAATTTACCCATAGCTTTGCTGTTTTGAAAACGCACTCAGGCTTTGCCAGCGGTGTGGCAACCTTCATCGATTCAGTGAAAATGCCTGAGATAATTGGCACCCTCGCCGGTGATGATACAATTCTTGTAATTACAAGAGAACCATACACGAAGGTTGAAATCCTTAATGCACTGCGGAATTATTTTCCAGGCTTAGTGGAACGATAGTCGAAGAAGAGGGTGATTTTTAGAATCGAAGGAGATTCATTATCCAAGTTGGCTCCTCAGCAATTTCATCTCCGGGGTAGTAAACTCGCTCTAGGTATAGTCCCGATGGGGGTGCCGTTACCTTAGCAGGAAGTGAGGAGTATGTGGAGAACATCTTTTCAATCCGCTCTAGTCCAATGTTCCCTCGGCCAACCTCTACCAATACCCCCACCATACGCCGCACCATTTTCCATAAGAAGTGCGAACCCACAACGTGGATTATTAGGGAATTTTCGATTTCATAAATTCTTACCCACTGTACGTCTACCTTTGTGGAAGCATCCTCGTCTTCAGAAGAGCCGAAGGAACTAAAGTCGTTAAAGCCTTGCATAACCTCAGCAGCTTCTTCCATTGCTCTCAGGTTAAGTTTATCCTTAATCCACCAACAGTTGCTTTTTCCAAATGCAGTTCGTCGGGTGGCAATTTGGTAAACGTAGCTTCGTGCCACTGCATCGTGACGTGCATGAAAGCTATTGCCAACTTTTTCTACATGTAGAATATTTATGGCAGATGGTAGCCGATCGTTGAGCTGTAGTTTAATAACTCTGGGGGGCAGCTGTGTGTTAACCTCAAGATGTGCAACTTGAGCAATGGCGTGAACTCCCGCATCGGTACGGCCCGAGCCATAGAGTTCAAACTTGTTAGTGTTGAATGTTGTACTGCATGCATCCATTATCCTACCCATGATAGTGGGCTGATTAGGCTGGTATTGCCAGCCTCGGAATTTGGTTCCATCGTACTCAAGCGTAAGCTTAAATCGAGCCATTCTTTTTCTTGCAAAAGTAAAAATTCTCTGTAAGTAATATGAGGTATTTCATCTTGACCTAAAATGAAAGAGAGCGCAGAATTCTGCGCTCTCTTTTATTGCAATATTTGCTCAGTTTACTACTGCTTTACTGTTTTGATGGTGCTCACATTATTGTTTGCATCAGTAACCTTGATTAGGTAGTAACCTTTTGCAAAGTTGCTGGTGCCAATATTTTTTGAATTTTCTAGATTTACAGGAATATTCAAAATTGTTTTTCCGGTAATGTCGTAAACGGTAATGTTCTTTATGGGTGATTCAGCGCTTACGGTAAGATCGGAAGAAAATGGATTGGGGAAGGTTGTAGCTGCCAAATGCACATTGTCAATTCCAGTGGTTCCTTGCCCAAGTATGCCCTGAACCTGAATATTGTCAATCTTACTTAACCCTCCTGCGGTAACTTGATTATTTCCAACAGAAGTGTTGTCAGCCATTACCCATCTAATGCCAACTTGACCTTGGTTGTTACAGTCACTTGGTAGAGCAACCTTGTTCAACTGTTGGCTTAACGAATTTGTCATCACCATGTTGGTGTTTTGTAGGTCAATCCAGTTTCCGGCTCCAATTCTATATTGAACTTTGAAATTTTTAGGTCCAGCAGATGAACTTGCTTGTGAGGATGATAATGTTAAGGAGTGATAATTTGATGCATCAACTGAGATTTCCCACGCTTTTGTATTGGCCCCGTTGTCCCATCCAGAACTAGCAAGGATGTAGCCGCTTGGAGTTCCTGTAATGTATGATGTTGCACCGGTGCTAGTTTTTGAAACTGTATGAGTCAAATTTGGTGTAACACCACCATCAGCGGTTAGGTTCTGATCGTCAAAGTTGAATAGAACAATGTCTGCAGCAGTAGTTGAAGGATCATATACATCAATAAATTCATTCTTAGTAGTGGTTGTTGAACCGTTTATTGTGAGTGAAATGGATTTCTTTCCTGGAGTTGAATAGGTAACTTGAATAGGTCCTTGATCTGTTGATGTTTGAGGATTAGCCCCTTCTCCAAAATCCCAACTCCAAGTGTTACTGCTATTTCCAAATGAATTGTCGGTGATTGTAATTGGCTCATTTATAGGAACAGTAACCTTTGATGCATAAAAGTCTGCTGTTTCATTAACGCTAAGCGTTACTGAGTGTGTAGTGCTATTTTCTGCAATCTGTGTTATTGGCACACTTGTATATAACCCATCCCATGACTTTTCAGAAGGTTTTGTATTGTCTGTAAATTCAACCATGTTTGAAGATCCAGGGAATGGGCAGCCATCGCTGTTGATGTTTCCAAATGAGGCTGGATCGCTAGTGATATCTGAGGTGTTTGATGCACAAACGGGATACATCATTTGCGGGAATCCAGCGTTTAAATCGTTAGTTGCTTCAAGCGCACTGAAATCCTTATGGACGTGGTAAATCATTAATCCATGACCTGGTAGTGCTTGGTCAAATCCGATATTCTGTCTGTTTTCTAAAATATAGTATTCTCCGTCAGTTTTGGTGTTTATTCTAAAAAAGTTCGCCTCAGCTGTGTTCGTTGGAAAGATTTCGATGTTTTGGGGAGTTGTGATGGTTGTGATTGGAGCCCAGTGGTATATATAAACTTTGGTGTAGGGGTTGTGATTTGCAGGAGATAGCCCTTGGTTATTCCAGGAACCCCCTGCCATAATATCCCATTTCCCCATGCCAGTATACTGTCCACCTGATTCGGCATAATCGGTATCGTAGTAATCAGGTGCACCAAGCACGTGTCCAAATTCATGGCATATTACTCCAATGGTGGTTATTGTTGTACTTGAATTACCACGTAACTCAGCAGAAGTAGAGTATCTGCTGATTGTTTTACCGTCAAGTGTAACGGGTGTAATTGACCATGCATGGGCCCAAATGGCATCAGAACTTGCACCAGCTTCTTCACCATAGCCGGCATAAATAACGTAAACACCATCGACGGATCCGTCACCATCATTATCAAAATCTGCATAATTTACATCCGCATCAGCTTTATTAACGGCCTCTTCAACTAATGCTCTTGGGTCAGAATCGTTACCATTACTATCGTTGGCTCCATAGTAAGCCATGTTGTGATCGGCAGTATAAGGACCAGCAACCGTTACGGTAAGATTAAATTGTCCGTATGAGTTTTCAAGGTAGTAGTCCTTAACACTTCCAGTTGCACCATTTGCTGAGTAATTAACCTGGTTAAAAAGGTTTTCAAAATCAGCATGCGTTTTAGTGAAAGGAACATCCGTGAAACCAATGAGAATGCATAGCAGTTTGTGGTTTCCAATTGTTGGAAATGCTCTTTGAGCCGCATTGTTTCTCATAGAAGTTGCAGATCTTAACATCGACAACTGCTCTTTTGAGTATGTTAAATGCTTTCTTGTATTTGACAAAAAGGTATTATCCTCTGCGGATCGAACTTCGGGTGATTTGGCAATAAGTCCAGAGGGAACCATGTAATTTCTGTCGTCGGCTTTGGCATATTCGTAGTAACCTTTGCTGTCGAACAATAGTGAATAACCATCTGATGTCTCCGCCCACTTAGAATATTCGTCACCTTTCAGTAAAATACGAATATGTGTTCCATCAGGCTGAGTAAACGTTATAGGATATGGGTAGGCTGGACTTGCCTGCAATGGAGAATGGAGGCTTAGTGAAAGAGCGCCCAACGTTAGTAATTGTAAGATTCTTCTCATAGGTTTTTAGGTTTAAGAAACAACTTTGAAAGATAGTGTATTAGCACAATGTAAGAAAAATTTATAATATTTTTTGAGCTTCTTAGCATTCAGGGTATAAGATGAGGTGCCTTTCGTATTTCTTTGCCATCATTTGGCAATGTTTATTCTACATTGTAAAGATGATTTCCAATAATTATTTGGGCTGCTGGAAAAATTTGAACGTATCTTTTTTTACGATTTGATACTGCAATTCTCCTTCTACAAAAAGTACTATGTCGATAACAATGCCGGTACAATCAAGAGTAACGTTAGATACAGGCTTCTGTCATAAGTTTGCTTCTGAGAAAAAGGGCTACAATGTAACTTTTTATCTATTAATATTGTACACTCTAATGTAAAATTCTGAAATAATTTTGGAGTTGTGCCGATGTAGTGTTTTTGGTGAGTGACTGTTAATCTCTCGCGTAAAATAAAAAAGCAACGCCTCTCGGGAATGTTAGAGAGGCGTTGCACAAGTCTTCTTTTCTAGAAGAATAAAATGTAGTTTCTGATGAAGTTGATTAATCCAAAGAAGATTATCAGAGTTCCAATGATAATTAAGGCGAAAGCGGCAAGTGCTACGGTGAACAGAAATGCTCCAGCGCCTTCTTCCGACTTGGTGGTGCTGCCGTCACTCCATTTGGTTACTACCGTATAGGTGACAGGTGTGGCTGCTACAATTGCGAGAACAGTTTTAATAAGACCGCTCGAGAATTTTTTACCTCCGAACCATTCCATACGCTTTTCAATTAGAAACTGAGGTGCATAGCTGGCCATAACATAAAATATCATCGAGCCCCACAACCACCACAAGCTTAGAATACGATGAAAGAAGCCATCATTGCCACCAGCTACAAAGTAGAAAAACAGCATTACTAAAAATGAAATGCCAAGTAACGACCAGCTGCCAGCAAATGATCGCTGGGTGCGCTCATTGATGATGCCTCCAAGTTCATTCATCCTGTCGATTACACCTTCGTCGGTGGGCATAATTGCTTTTGCCTGATTCATGATGTTAACCGAACGCTTTACCTGAATCATTTTTCTTGGAATGTAGTACGTTTCTCCGTCTTCACCAACATACGAGGACCATTGGCCAAGTGCGTGTTCCAGTAAATCTGTAGCTTCTTGATTCTCCTCTACAGAGGCGTCAGGAGAAAGGCCTTGGGTCTGCCGAAGTTGCTGCATCTCTTGGGCCGTAGTCTCTACGTAGTATTTCTTCTTAATAAAAATGAACATGTAGACAAGGCATCCCAAAAATGCAAAAAGTATCACAAGAGCTATCACCGTATCCAGAATCTTTTGTCCGGTGGATTTTTCTGCCTTAGCCGTGGATACTGCACTTGTTGAGTCCTTTGTTACCTCGGTTTTTTGCTTTTCTTGAACCATACTTTTGGTTGCGGCATAGGTGCTTAAGGTTGCTGTGGTCAACACAAGGAGTGAGACCATTAGTGTTAGAAATCTTCTCATACAACTTTTGAATTATAGTTTAGAATTAGTGAGTTGCGCTTGCCATAAGGATTTGTCAAGCAAGTTTACCACATGGCTGTATATCTGGCAAATGTTGTATGTTCGGATTTATAAATCCGGATGTGGCGGTGTTTTAATTGGCTGGTGGAGAGGTTAATGCTGACGATGCTTTCCAGTTTGTGGGAGTAAGCCCCTTTTGGTTTCGAAATGCTGTATTGAAGGTTGACTTTGAATGAAATCCTGCTGCTTGGGCAATAGCCTCAATCGTCAACTTTTCCATTTTGCTGTTAAGCAGGAGCTGACATGCCTTTTCAACTCGGTAGTGGTTAAGTAGTTGGGGGAAGCTGCATTTGTATTCTTCATTAATAAAACGCGAGAGGTAAGTTGTGTTGGTATGCAGTATATCGGCCAACTTTTGGAGTGTAAGGTTTGACTGAGTGAAGGCTTCATTTCTAATGAATTCCGTCTCAAATTCTTTTTTAAACTGGGTGGGAAGTGATATTGTTGCCTTTTTTGCGCAGGGCTTTGAGCTATCGGGCTGGAAGTTTTCGTCGCTGCGATTGATATTAATCCGCACTAGGTATAGGGCAAAAAAGGTGACAAGGCCGAATAAGCTAATGAAAAGAGAAATTAGCACCTTCCTATAGGAACCTAACTTATTTCCCATTTTCGTTATGGTTGATTCTTTGGCCTTTAGCTGATACTTTGCATTTACCTCGGCTACTTGGCGTGTTGTACGTTCGTTGATGAGCTGGTGCTGAATTGCTGCCGCTTTTCGGCTGTATACGAGGCTGCTGTCAAATTGCTTCGCTGATTGGAAGGCTTGCGATAACGTTTCATAGATGTCGGTGAGGTAATATCGAAGAGGCTTGTTTTCGGCAATATTCCGAGCAAGTTGAAGGTGTTTGATGGCATCGGCACTGTTGTGCTCAAGCATGTCAATTCGCCCAAGGGCTAGGTAAATATGTGCACGCTGAGTAAACTCGTTTTCAACGATACATTTTTGAAGTGCCTCAAGCAAAAGAGACTCAGCCTTTCTACAATTACCAGACTCGATGAGAACTTCGGCAGTTTGTATTCGGGCATAAATGTATACTAGATCGTTGGGTGTCCTATTGGAGGAATCAATGGCAGCGTAGAGATATTTTAAGCCTTTTTGTTGGTCTTGCCCATAGACGTATAATCCATAGTTGGTTAGGGAAACAGTAATACCTTTTGGATCTTTGCTCAGCAGGGCGTAGTGTAGGCATGAGTCCATTAGTCCCGATGCTGAATGTGAATTTAGATGAGTTGCGAGGAGCGAGCTAAGCGCCCTGAAATTGTCGGATAGCGCTAGGTGATTGTGTCTTATACGGTTGATTTCGAGCCTCCTGTAGCATATGGCTGCAGCGGAATCGTTATACCCTTGCTCAGTAAATATCAGTTCCCGGGAAAGGAGGCAACGATGAAGGAGAACGGTGTCATGATTAGCTATGCTAAACTGTTCTGCTTTTCGCAAAAGATTCATAGCCGCTACAGTATTATCTTCCTTTTGTAAGAGCCTAGCCTTTGTGTAGTATAGAGATGCTGAATTGTTTGGGTTCTCCTGCGTTTGCTGTTCTAATTGACCGAAAAGGTTTTTTGCTTGCATTAACTTTCCCGTATTTATGAAGGAAAGGATAGAGTCAACTAGCGGGGTTTGTGCGTTAGCACTGGTTGAGCACTTTATGTTTTGAGTCAGGAGAAGAATGGCGAAGGAGCAAAGAAGTAACCGCATGGCAAAAAAACAATAAGCATCATAAACCTAACACTTTGTTTTTCTGTAAACGAACTAAACGAACATGTGTAGAGTATTATTTATTGTTTGTTTGAACAGTCGACAACAAAGTCTAGTCAACTTATTTATGCTTGTTACTTCTCACACTTCATTGGAGAACTTGTTGGTTTTACTTCACAGGGAGTTACTGTGGAAAATAAAAAATCCCGATGCAAATGTTTGTGCATCGGGATTGTGTTACTAAATGGCGTGGCTTATTTAAATGCTTTTTCGGGTAACCCGTCACCGTCAACGGCAAGGCGTTTAAAGTAATCTGGAACAGATTTCCCTGTAAGCGCATCAACATACATTTTTGCAAGCCCTTGACCAAGCATAAACCCATGGCCTCGAAGTCCAACAAGTAGGCCATTGGCCGGATCTACGTACATCCTTGGCTCAGTATAATATCCAGCCCAAACGGCTTGAAAGCCGACGCTTGAGAGTTGGGGAATCCAACTAGCAAATACCTCTGAGGCAATTTCGATAAACTCTTGGGTGTTTACTTTGAGGTTTTTACCGGATTCCTGAGGATCACTTGCAGGAGAGGCACAGCCAATGATTTGACCAGTTTCTGCCAGCTGTTGACCATATACCGCTGCAAATCCTTTGTACTTGCGACGATCGATTAGCATGCCAAGCGGATCGCCATTCACGCCCATCCAGGGGAGTCGACGAGTTATAAAAGCTTGGTGCTTCACTGGATATATGCCTAGATCTAATCCCAGTTGACGTGCATATTTGTCACACTCTGGTCCGAGAGCGTTTACAAAGTTTTCTGCATGGTATTCAATGTAGCTGTGATCGTGATCCCTTACCAGTGCAACATATTCATTCCCATTGCGATGAACACTTATCAATTCGCAATCTTCCTTTACTGTTCCGCCCTTTGCAAGACCTAACTTACGCAGTAAATCAACTGTTTTCCCAGGTGTTGCTTGCCAACAATCCTTTGTTATTAGAGCCGATAAATAAGTGTTTAACTTCGGATTAAAGTTGGGCGAAATTTCTTTTTTGAAATCCTTCGGCTCAACCATAAAGGCATTGCTCCATGCCTTGGAAGCCTCAAGTGCTTTATAGTTGGCTTCATCATGGGCAAAGGATACATAGTTGATAGGACGATAGTCTATTTTGCTAATTTTATTCAGATCCTTGAATATTTCATGGCTTCGTATGGCGATGTCTGCAATCTCTGGAAGTGAAAAGGCAGGCCGTCCGCCAGCAATATTTCGCCAAGAAGCACCACGTCCATAATTAAGAAGCACTGGAGCCATCCCTGCTTCGGCCATGTATCGGAAAAGTGCACTTCCGGCAATCCCTCCACCAGCTACTAACGCTTTAACCTTAACTATCTGATTCTTTTTACCGTTAATGCCAGTTATGTAAGTTTCAGGAACAGTCTTTGGAAAGAGTTCGCCCATGTTAATTTGGTTACTCAACGGACCACGAGGCGTTGCATCACCCACAATTTGAATGCCTTTGGGGATAAGTGCCGTTTTTAATCTTTTAATGCATCGCTTTCCGCGGCAAGCACCCATTCCAAGGCGGGTGGTGTGCTTAATTTCGTCGGCAGAGATGAACTTGCGGTTACCTATGGTTGCAAGTACTTCGTCCATTGAAACGTCGTCGCAGTGGCATACGTAAGTTTTTTCCTCAGGAGTGTAGTTGGTTTTCGACAGCTTAACGGGTTCGGGGTAATTCTCCTTAACTATGAAACCTCTAACGGAGATAAGGTCGTTGCCGTGGATGGTAGTTGACTTTACGCGAGCAATATTGGTTTTATTTTTCTTGGTGAGGATTTTTTCAATAATCCCTTCTCCCAACTTCTTCCCTTGGTTGTCTACAAGGAATACCTCGGCACCTTCCTGTGCTGCATACTCAATGGGAAGAAACAGCCAATCCTTGGCGTAGTTATAACCGAAAATTGCCAACCCAGGACACTGGTAAACGCACTCCATACATCCAATACACTTGTTGAAATCGATGTGTGGAACTGTGCTGGTGGAACTTTTGGTAATAGCACCGTGAGGACAGGCGAATTGGCATGGGTTACAAGCAAAACCATAGAGGCAGTCAATTTGCACAAATGGTTTTTGCTGACGCTCCTCTGCTGGTACAAATGGTTTTTCAATTACACGAAGCGGGTGCTGTTGAGAGTCAATGTATTCCTTCGAAACAGCGAGGAAGTCGTCGTATTTAACTCGGGCACCTAGCTCCTGCAGAATTTCATAGGCAACCTGCTTGCCTCTTAAAACGGCGCTGGTTCCTTCACCTATTCTGATGGCGTCGCCAGCACCAAAGCAATTTCTTCCAAATACTTCATTGCCCTTAATGAGTAGCTGGTCGTCCGGAACCAATCCCGTACAAATATTGATAGCGTCAATTCCTTCTATGATTTGCTCAGTGCCGGGAATTGGTTTAAAGTTTTCGCAATCTGCAATAATAGCCCCAACAATGCCGTCGCGCTTTTCGTTTGGTAAGGCCTTTATTAGGATTTTACTCAGCATAACAGGAATACCTAAGCGGCGAACTCTGTTTGCCTGAACGGGAAAGCCTCCTTCGTTTGGCATTGCCTCTATAATGGCCTTAACGTTTGCACCGGCCTGCATTAGCTGGTAGGAGGTGAGGTAACCAATATTTCCAGCACCCACGGTTAGCACATTTTTGCCAAGTAGGGTGAATTCTTGGTTCATCATTTTTTGAACAACGGCAGCGGTGTATACACCTGGCACGTCATCGTTCTCGAAGGTTGGCATAAATGGAACAGCACCCGTTGCAACAACCATGTAGTCTGCTTCTACAAAGTAAATCTCTTCTGTCCGTATGTTTTTAATGGCAATCCGCTTTCCCTCAAGAATGTCCCAAACTGTGCTGTTCAGGAATATGCCTTCGTGGTTATCTCCGGCCAGCGTTTTTGCAATCTCAAAACCACGCATGCCACCAAATTTTTTCTCCTTTTCGAAAAAGAAGAACTGGTGCGTTTGCATGTTGAACTGGCCACCAATGGTTTCGTTGTTATCAATAACAATATTCTCTACCTGATGCTGAAGCAGCAATTCTCGGCAAGCCAATCCTGCGGGGCCTGCTCCAATGATAGCAACAGTGGTCTTATATACCTTTGTTGAGGTTTCCCTGTTCATCGGCTCCACTTCTGGAGCGTGGTTGTGAGGAACCTCCTTAACTTCCTTTACTCCATCTACCGGAGTGATGCAGATGCGCTTGATTTGCCCGTCGACCAGCATTTCACATGCGCCACACTTGCCGATACCGCATTCGAGGCTTCGCTCTCTGTTTTCTACACTGTGGCTATGAACGGGATAGCCAGCCCGGTGCAGCGCCGCTGCAATGGTAAATCCCTTCTCTCCCTTTACGGTTTTTCCTTCAAATAGGAAAGAGAGCTCTTCTCCTTTGGGAACGTCAAGAATGGGATGTTTTTCTATTTTCAGCATTTTTATGTGTTTTTGTTGATGGTGTTGAAGGCTGAAAATTAGTAAGGTGGGTAGGTAATTCAAATGATTTTAATCAGCAATTGGACTGGTGAAAAGTTGGTTTTATGCAGCTGTGAAATATTCTTGTTCTTGGTTGAAAAAGGTTTTGTGTGATGAGGGTAGTTGTTACTGTAGCATTTTATGACTTAAATGGCGACGGACTATTTTATTATAAGAGAGGAGGCCGATTTATATCGGCCTCCTCTACTTTATCTACTTATGATAATTGTTTTTGTTGTACTACCTGTTGGTGTGGAAATTCTCAGCAGATAGGTACCCTGCTTTACTCCATCAAGCGGTATTGACTCAGCAATGTTGTCAACATTTACATACTTGCCTGACCATCTGGGGATGCCCAACATGTCTAATACCTCAATGGTAACATCGGTGGTTGCTTTCAGCGTTGCCTTCACATGGAGAACGTAGCTGGCGGGAACTGGATAGTAGGACAGGGAGGTGTAGAAGTCGTTTTCACCAACACTTACTAGGGGCCCAACATACACTGTGTCGGTTAGTGAGCAACCGTCATTGTTGGTGACAATAACCCAGTAATCGCCAGGGCCATTGGCAACGGTTGTGCTGGTTGTTGCACCGTTATTCCATAGGTAGGTGGTTCCTCCGTAAGCCGATAGTAGGTAAGGAAAGTTTACTTTTAGCGTATCTGCAGTGAAATGGAAGTTTGGCAAGGGAAGAGTTTGCACAAAGAACTCGGATACAGGTCCTTGAGTCTCGTTATAGTAGGTAAAGGTTTTGAAGGACATATTTCCAGCGGTGTTAATTATCACCTTGTCGGCAAAGGTGTGGTTGACTTTGCTGCCAGAGTTCAGGTCGGAAGCAAGTGCCAGTGTATCACTCATAACCGATCCGTCATTGTACTGATACCCTAATGGGATTTTAGTGCCAGACGGAAGCGTAGATACCCCCTGATTGGTCACCTCAACACTCACATCCATCGGGTCCTGAGAAGGACAACCCGGAGCAGGCGCAAGTAAAGCAGTGATGTTGATTGCCGAAGCGGTAAAGTTAACACCAACGTCGTCGCTTCCGGTGCATCCCTTATCGGAGGTTACCGTAACCGAATATGTGCCACTTGTAGATACACTAATAGTAGATGTGGTTGCACCAGTATTCCAGCTATAGAAACTATAGCCGCTACCTGCATCAAGAACAACACTACCTCCCGTGAGCCACCTGTCTGGACCAAGATTAACCGTTGGGTTTTCCCAAACATTAATGGTTTTTGCAGTAGAGTTGTTGCTAGCATTTATATCGTCATCAAAAGTCAAGATAGCTGTTAGGTCCACGCTCCCCGCGCTATTCAGATCCAGAGGGGTGTCGAAAAATACATCCCTGTTTGTTCCGGGTATAAAGTCAGTGCTGGGTTGGTATACCTTAGTCTGGTTTAACGTGCCATTAACGCTTAGCGCAATACTTAGCGATTGCGTGGTTTTTAGCGTATCGTTGCCGTTATTGTATACTCTTACCGAAACATTTCTACCAGAAGAGGAGGCGCAGGAATCAAGCGGATCCACAAACTGCGTGAGGGCATAGTCATGGCGTAGGAAAGTAACATTGGTTGTGTCCGTAGCGGTACATACACCGTCCCTAGTGGCTTCAAGAATATACTGACCTGATGTGGTTACAGTTATGCTCTGCGTTGTGGCACCTGTATTCCAGAGATAGGTGTCAGCACCGGAACCACCATCAAGAGTTACTTGACTATCCCTTGTAACAATGTTGGGGGGAAGGTTGAGAACAATGGGGGTGAATACATTAATTATCGTTTTTAATGTGTCATTTTCCCGTTTCATTTCATTCAAGGCTTCGGCCCAGTATGTGAAACTGTATGCTCCTTCGCTGTTAAGGTCAACGGGTTGGGAAAAGGTGTGGTCAAACGTTTCTCCGGGTTTAAAATCTGTGTTGAGCGTAACTTGGTCGGTAGATACAGTTCCCCCGTTTACTGTATAGCTGACATTTACCTTATCGCCAATGGCTAAAGTGTCTGTTCCGTTATTCCGCACGACAACCTCTGGAAATACAGGTTGGCTTTGGCTACAGATGTCTTCGGGGTAAACAATCTTTTGAAGGCTAATGTCGGTATACTTCAGATTAATGTAGGCCGAATCGGAAGCTGGGCAAGAAAATCCATCGGTTATGGTAACCTTAACCCAGCCAATGGTGTCCATCACAAAGGTTTGGTCTGTGGATCCATCTTGCCAGAGGTAAGTGCTCCAACCCGAACCTGCATCTATCGTATAGCTGGTAGCCGTTTGATAAACAAAATGATCTGGAAGGGTAAACGATGGAAATCCGTGTACCGTAATGGTGCTTGAAATGTGATCGTTGCCTGGTACCTCATCGTAAGGTCGTTTGGCATATAACTCAACATTGTAGTCACCAACAGCGCTGAAATCGGTCTTTTTGTTGGTGGTAATTTCTACACTATCATTTGGTAACAGAACATTTTGAAGTACGACGGTATCCTGCACTGGGCTTCCTCCATTGATTGTCCAGCTGAGGGCAATGGAGTCACCAACGTTTAGCGTATCGGTACCAAAGTTTTTGATGTTGAACTTGAACGGTTCGCTGTTGCTCAGTTCACATGCCGAAATTGGGCTAACAAGTTCGGTAATACCAATGTCGGAAATCAACTTTACAATTGATATGGTGTCGTATGCGGTGCAACCACCGTTAACTTCTACTCTAAACTGTCCACCAGATGCAGGTATGGTTGGGAACTGAATGATAGGGGTGGTGGCAATTGGAGTGGGATTATCAATAGGACTATACCAGTTGTAAGATACTGCACCACTTGCTGTTGCATCGAGTACAACAGTGTCTGCTCTTACGGTGTAGATGTCAGGGCCCAAATCCACGTATGGTTTATTCACCAACACGCTGGTTTCAAGCGTATCGTTACCAGTATCATAGTAGAACCGAGGACCAGCATCGCCATATGTGGAGGCGACAATCTGGTAGGTTCCGCCGTAGCTAAAGTCAAACTTTTGAGTAAAGGTTAAGTTAGTTTCTGAATTAACTGGTAAATCTGAACTCAGCGCAAAGGTTTCGTCGCCGCTTTGAATGTCCCCATTTCTATCAATGGAGAGTTTCACCTTAACTGTTTCACCTGCTCTGGCCGTTCGAACCCCGTAATTTTTCACCTTTACGGTTACCGCTTCGTTTTTGGTTAGGTCACAGGCATCAGTTGGGTTAACCAGTGCGGTGATCCCAAAATCGTTTGGTGCATCGGCAAAGCCGATATCGTCAATAGCAACTCCATCGTATTCGTTATTAAACCTATCGGAATTAAATCGGAATTGGAATTTAACGGATGATTGCCCTGCTATATCTGCTGGTAATAAGTGGTAAACTGTCTTCCAACCACTGCTATTGCCACTCCATCCCGTGGTGCCAAGTGCTGTTACAGTGCTATCTTTATACCAGTTCCATCTGGAATCAAAGGCGTCACCGTTCGATTCAATGTGAGTCCAGGTTACCCCGCCATCAATGGAGTAGTAAAGTGCTGCCCCATCCACACCCTTTTCGGTTTGGTAGTTAACGGCCGCACTAAGAATGGGTTTAGTGGTATTGGTAAAATCAATGCATGGACTTTCCAGTATTGCTACTGGTGACGTAAAGGGAACACCTAGGATGTTGAAGGCGTCAATGTTCCAACCTGAATAGTTGACAGTAGCATTGCTTACTATCGAAAATCGAACTTTAAATGTGGTGGATAGCAATGAATCGGCAATTGGAATATCAATGGGTTCCCACGCTCCATCTGTAATTGCATCTGTGCTTTTCCATGCAGAATACCACTTTGTTCCATCTTTTGAAAAGTCAATCTTTGCAGTGTCGCCTTCAGCAACATTTAGATATCGATAGAATGTTAAATGAGCCGATACATAGTTGCTCAGATTTACATCGGGAGAGATAGCAGAGAGTCCGGCAGGTGTCAAAATATTTGATTCATAACAATTAGGTGATGTTCCCAGACCATCAAGGTCGGTACCCAGAACTGTTACACCTGAGTATGCATTTACTGGATTTGGATATCCTCCGTCGGAACCTCCAAGTCCATTGGGTGTTCCAATTTCAAATTCGCCAGTAAGTTGCCATCCGCTTGGTGTCTCGAAATCATCAAAGAAAGCAGAGGTCTCATCGGTAGGATTGGCTAATCCATACGACCCGGAAAGTTTTGTAATCCATGCCTTAGTCCCGGAATTGGCTGATGAAATATGTTGCTTACCAATGGTTCCCCACTCCCACAAATTACCTTGAGTAGACCGCCAGAAGCCATCGGACGATTCAAAATCTTGAGTGGCGGGTGTTGGATATGTTGGAATTACATAGAATGACGCAGCAAGTTGGTCGTTAGAAGTCTCTTGGTCGCCGGGCAACTCAGTTTTAACTAAGACATTGTTTCGAGGACCAGGAACCGACAGGTCAAATTTAGGTGCAAAGGTGTAAGAGATTGTATCACCAACAGGTATAACTTGGTTTATGGTGTCTCTTACCCATGTTAATCCTCCATCAAGTGAAATGGCAAGAGGTACCTTGTCGGGTGTTGGTTGAGCCGCAAGGTTGGCCACCTTTACAGTTATTGGTTCTGCCGATCCGAAACCGCATCGAGTAGTTGGACTTACCCATTGCACCACCGACACATCCTTGGTAATGTATTCCCCCGTAAGAATAAGGTCATCAATATTCCATCCGGAGTAGTTGTAAATGGTTGAGTAGGGAATGGTGAAGCGTACTTTAAAGTTTTTCGAACGGCTTATTTCTGGTGGAATGGAATGCTCAATTCTATTCCACTTGCTATCCAGAACGAAAGCATTTTGGCCTGATATGGCAACATTACCCCCAATTTTTGTCCAGGTAACTCCATTATCCTTGCTTACCTCAACTGAGGCGGTGTCCTCAATATAAACATTGAGTTGCCTATGGTAAGTTAGCCGGAGATCTTTGTAGTAGTAGATATCAAAAGAAGGAGAAGTGGCTGTATAGGCATTGGCTCTTGTGATTCCTGCTTCATAATTGTAGGGGCTTGCTCCAAGACCAGTAAGGTCTGTTCCCAATACCTTTGTTCCTGAAAATGCATATGCCGGATCGGGGTTTCCCGGATTCCCACCCAGTCCAGTTGGAGTGTCACGCTGAAACTCTCCTGTAAGAGACCAACCGTTATCTGTTTCAAAGTTTTCGAAGAATATGGTCTGGTAGATTATTCGTTGTCCAGCAGGGGAGAGGGCAGTGGCAGCATAGGTGGTATCATTGATTTTCATTGCGTTGGCCTCGATCATGGCATCAAGATAGTCGCCATGTTTTGCCGCCGTACTCGCATCGTAAGCAATCCAGAAATAGCTAAGGCCGCTGGGTAAATCTAGGTTCAAATGGTCGAAAAGCGCATACCCGTTAACAAAATTCCCTGTAGCCACCAAGTCGCTGGCTGAAAATAGAGGGGAGTTAGTTCGGAATAACTTAACTCCGTTTGTGGCAACATCGTTGTCGTCTGTGTTTAGCGATTTAACTTCAAGGGAGTCAAAGAGACAGGTACCTTGGTTTCCTCCTACGTCAATCTGGAAGCCCATAATTGGGTTGTTGCTTGATCCTGATGGTACAAAGTCAAGCGGGCCATCAATGGAGGAAACGCTCTTCACCCATCGGTTTAGATTTCCAGTTTCAACAACCGAAATATCATCAATACAGGTTCCGAGCCCCCATTGCGTGGTTCCTTCAAAACCAATGTAGTAAGTGCTTGTTGGGTTTGGTAGGTTAATGCTATACTCGGTCCAAGTGTTTATGGGAAAATCGTAGGTAGCCAAAAGATTCCAACTTCCCCCGGCTGATGTTTTGTAGTAAACGCGCAATGCATCCCAGCTGGTACTTCCACCAAACGTCCATGGAACCTGAGCTAGCCAAAAGCTGAGTTGCGGTTTTACTGCCGTTCCCAGATTAATTGCGGGAGTCACCAACTTTGTTGCCTCGTCGTTTACGCTCTGCAACTGAAACATCGCATTGTATGTCCCTCCATGGGCTGCAGGTGGGTTTCGGGTAGGGTCACTGGCATCTGCTGGTAGTATATAGTTTGGATCATTTGGACTATAGCCACCATTATAGAATCGCCAATCATTGGTTCCTTTTACGTATTCACGACTCCACCCCACTGGAAGTGTTCCACTTTCAAATCCCTCAGTGAAAAATGGGGGGATGTCTCCTTTTGCATTGCCCATTACGAAAACGCCTACAAGTATAAGTAAGCCTGTTCTGCAGTATTTTATCATTTGGGGTAGAATATTTTTCATCGGAAACATATTTCAGAACATTAAAGAATACTAAAAGTATGAACTTTTGGTGAAAGGTGCTTGATGGTTGGTGGAATTATTTAATCCTTTACGGATTTTGCCTACATTTGTTATCAATTGACCTTTTGAAATTGCGTGTTAGTCAAAAAAAAATAACTCGTTTTTTTAAGCGGTTTCATAAACCTTTCTCTATTTTAACGTATATTATAGAGTATAATGAAAGTTTGCGCCGTGAAGATGAAGACTCTACGCTTGTCAAATTTAACAAATAGATTCAGGGGTGGCATATTCAAATGTTTTTCCTCTTTTCTTTTTGTTTTTGTAATGATTGGTTCTGGGCAACTTACTGCACAAACTGACACTGATTTCTGGTTTGTGGTTCCGGAGATTACTTGGGCGCACAACCCTCCAGGAGGCGTTCCTGCCAACCTGCGGCTCTCCACCATGGCCTTCCCGGCTACCGTTACCATTAGCATGCCGGCAAACCAATATAACGCGGTGACCAACCCAACAGGTTTTCACGATATAGTGGTTAACATTCCGGCAAACTCCTCCTATAGCGTTGATATGTCTCCATTTATTAGGTTGGTGCCTGCTGTTGCTGGCGAACCAGGTGAAGCGAATCAACTGGAGAATAAGTGTAACTACAACAGCAGCTATGGTAAACCCAGTGGCGTGAATAATGTGGGATTGTATATTCATTCTACCAATGTAATTACTGCCTACTACGAGGATGGAAACCTTAACAACTCGGATATTTGGTCGTTGAAAGGTAAGAATGCCCTTGGAACAGATTTTTATACTCCCTTCCAGAACCAAACCGCAAACCATGCTGTTGGTCCACCTTATCCCTATTCTGCCATAGATATTGTGGCCACGGAGGATAATACCGTTGTAACCATCACCCCAACCAAGGATGCTGCATATGGCGCACTTTGGACGGTAATTCCTGCGGGCACACCATATAGCATTGTTTTAAACAAAGGACAAACATTTTCTGTTTTCCCTGCAGGCCAAGCGCGTACAGCGGCTGCTCACCTTGGCGGGACTCATGTAACATCCAACAAGCCCATTGCCATTACACTTAATGATGACTCCATTGACCATATAGCAGGAGGATGCTACGATGTGGTTGGTGATCAGCTTATCCCCACCAGCGTCATTGGATGGGATTACATAGCTATTCGTACTCAGCTGAATGTGCAGGATCATATTTACATCACAGCCACGGTGAATGGCACCACCGGAAATGTTTACTATGGGGCAACTGTAATACCCTTCAGCTTAAATGCGGGGCAGCAGCTCTATGTCCCTTTCCCGACAACGGCCAGCACTATGCGCATTATTACCGATCTGAACCACCCGGTATATGTTTTTCATATAGGCGGTTTTGGCTGCGAGCAAGGAGGGGCAATATTGCCACCTATTAATGTTTGTACCGGTAGCACTCAGGTTGCGTTTACGCGGTCAAACACTCAATCATTTTATCTGAACTTGATGGTGCGGCAGGGGGCGGAGTCAAGTTTCCTATTTGATGGAGCGCCTGCCACCGCTCTTTTTCCTCCCGCCTCTTTCCAGCCGGCACCTGGACCTCCTGGAACCAAATGGAAGGCTGCACGATTTGGCCCGTTTACCACTGCTCAAATTGCTGTGGGGCAGCATCTTATTCAGAACACCAGTGACTTGTTTCACATGGCCATTGTGAATGGAGGGTCGTCTTCGGGATGCATGTACGGCTACTTCTCCGACTTTAATGAGTTAAAGGTGAATGCTGTGGTTGCAGGTACAGGCTCTGCCACTGTACTTAAGACTTGCTTTGGTACCCCGGTTCAGCTTTATGCCTCTGGTGGAACAAAATTCACCTGGACTCCGGGAACAAGTTTAAGCAACGATACTATATATGATCCCTTTGCTAATCCTTCGGTTACTACTCTTTACAACGTTACCGTTGAAGGTGCTTGTGACTTAAAGGATTCAGCAAAAATTACCGTGGCTGTATCAACACCAATATCAGCAAACTTTTCTACCGATAAGGTTACCGGTTGTGCTCCTCTCACAGTGAATTTTACTGACCACTCCAGTGGAGTGTACTCTTGGCAATACGATTTTGGCGATACTACAGCACTGGTGCTTTACGACAACAACCCCAGTACACTTTCCATTCTTCCGCCACCTGCCAGCGGTGTAACTACCCACGTCTTTAACAATCCTTATAGCGTTCCAATAACCTACCATGTGCAGCTGCTAGTAAAAAATGCCGACCTATGTTCAGAACTTTACTACAAGGATATTACTGTTTACCCCAGCATGAATGCAGCCTTTACCCAAACGGCGATTTCAGGCTGTAATCCACTAACGGTAGGATTCACCAACAACTCTACCACCAATACCGCCGATAGCTACCTATGGGACTATGGTGATGGTTTTACCCAAACCATGACTAATACGGCAGGTGTTAGCCACACATACAACAATAGTCTTGCTACCGATGCCATATACCCAATGCGATTAATCGCGACTAATCCTTATGGTTGTAAGGATACAGCTAGCCAGAATATTACAGTAGCCGCATACATAAAGGCAGATTTTGATATTGATAAGGCGTCAGGCTGTTCCCCGCTTAGTGTAGGTTTTACTAATAAGGCAACGGGTGGAATTAACAATTGGACGTTGACGAACTATGGAAGTGGTCCTCAACCTGCCAGCCCTACAACTCCAGGAAACTATACGTTAACGTATAACAATACGAACCCCACTGCCACTGATATTGTGAATAATTTGACGCTAACGGTTACCAATACATTTGGCTGTAGCAATAGCATCACTAAACCTATTACCGTTTATCCTGAGGTTCATGCCGGAATTACCGTTCCTTCAACCACCTTTTGCTCACCATCGAGTGTGGTATTTGGCTCGGCAACATCAACTGGACCTATAAATACCTATGCCTGGATCTTTGGTGATGGGGGAACTTCTAGTTTGAATAATCCTACCCATACCTATACAAACAATACCAATGCATCCATAAACCCTACGGTTACTCTGGAGGTGACCTCTATTAGAGGTTGTGTGGATGTGAAGACACAACCCTTAACCATCTATTCATTGGTAAAGGCCGACTTTTCTGTGGATACCCCCAAGTTTTGTTCACCATTTAAGATACTCATCGATAACAATTCCCAGGGCGGAATTGTGACTTATCATTGGGATTATGGAGATGGCTCTCCAATTAGCGCAACCAGTTCGGATCACACTCATACCTATACCAATGTGGGTAATGTTCCATTGACGAGAACCTTGGACCTCACCGTTACAAACGAAGGCGGCTGTACTAGCAACACCTCCCGATTGATAACTGTTTATCCAGAGGTGCATACCGATTATACTTTAGATCAATCTGTTGGGTGTAATCCCGTATTGACCACGTTTGGATATACCGGTACCTCTACCGCTACGCTATTTAACTGGACTTTTGGTGATGGTGGTAGCTCTGTAATGCAGAATCCAATTCATGAATTTGAAAATAATACAACAGGAGACGTTACCTACAATGTGAAGTTGCTAGGCAGGTCGATATATGGCTGTAAGGATTCTACAACCAAGACGGTTACCGTTTATTCCAAGGTGGATGCCAACTTTGCTATAAACAACTCTTTTGCTGGATGTTCCCCGTTGGGTGTGGATATTAACAATGTGCTGTGGGGTGGAAATTCAACTTATCGATGGGATTGGGATGGTAACGGAAGTATAGACTCTACTACCAATACCACAACTAGTAATTTCAGACACACCTTCATCAACCAGGCTGGAGTGGTGCAAAATCTTCCTTTAACTCTTACAGTTCAGAACACTCACGGTTGTCCGGAGCAAATGGTAAGGCTTGTTCAGGTGTATCCAGAAGTTACTTCAGCCTATAGCCCATTAAGTCAAGTTGGGTGTAATCCATTTCCGTTGACATTTTCGAATACCTCCGTTTTGACAGGCTCTGCGAATAAACCGGATTACTATAGTTGGTGGTTTGGCGATGGTGGAACCTCGAACTTACTAAATCCATCACATGAATTTGTTAATAGCAGCGCAGTTAACGATACTACCTACCACATGTGGTTGGCCTCTAGTACAATTTATGGCTGTGTCGACACATTAAAAACTAGTATAACCGTTCATCCTCGGCTGGATGCCAGCTTCGTTATTGATTCTGCATCAAGATGTACACCGTTCTTTTTGCCAATAACCCCAACTGCCATTGGTGCCACTACCTACCAATGGGTTTTTGGCGATGGTACCCCAAATGGAAATAGTTCAGTTGCCTTTCAGCATCAGTATGATAACCCCGATCCCAATAATTTGGTTACCTATCCGTTGACCCTGATTGTAACAAATGGTGGTGGTGCTTGTCACGACACCCTTGTTCGTCCGGTAAGAGTTTATCCAAAGGTAATCTCCAAGTTTATTCCAGATAAGGTGGCTGGTTGTAATCCACTTACGGTAAACTTTACAAACCAAAGTACGGGGAATGCCACTTATGTGTGGGATTTTGGAAACAGTGCCTCGTCGAACGTGTTGAATCCTTCAGTGGTGTTTGAACATGCCGATAGAACTGCTGAACACACCTACACTGTTACATTGAAGACCAATAACGAATTGGGTTGTGAGAGTCTTAGCGATACTGTAATAACGGTTTATCCAAAGGTAGAAGCTGATTTTGCCACCGATAACTTGGGCGGCTGTTCTCCACTAGCCATTAATCTCAACAACCTTACTGTTTCGTCTGCATATGACTATCAGTGGAGCATGAACTCTCTAGCTCCTTTTTCTACTGTAGCCAGTCCATCCGCCTTAAATTTGGTAAATCCTTCCAATACACCTCCAGCACTCCAGGTTGATACGCTAAAGCTTATAACCTACTATAAGAATTCACATGCCTGCTCGGCCACGGCCCAGAAAATTGTGACCGTTTACCCGCGCGTATACCCTGACTTTACGATGAATGCAGCTGGTTGTCAACCATTTTCAGTGACATTTACCAATACTACTAGATCTATCAATGGCACGGCCACCTATTATTGGAATTTTGGAAACCAAATTTCATCCATCGATAAGGAGCCTTCCACAACCTATTTTAATACTGACTTTTACACCAATAAAACCTATGAGGTTAATCTTGTTGCTACCTCCGAAAATGGTTGTGTTGACTCTGTAAAGCATCCGGTAACCGTTTATCCTAAGCCATTTGCTTCCTATAAATTTTTAAGTCCATCCATTGCATGTGCTCCATTCGATTTTGAATTGCAGAACTTGAGTAAAGGTACAAGCCTAACGTACTATTACGATTTTGGCGATGGTGCCGACTCTGTTACTACCTCGGCAGCAAATATGGTGCATCCATACCAAAATCCCAGTCCTGATGTAGCATCTTACCTTTTGAAGTTACGAACGGTGACGCAGTATGGTTGTAAGGATAGCACCTCTCAAATGGTTTATACCTATCCTATGGTGACTGCGGCCTTTAACTTTGATCCGGTGAGCGCACACTGCAACCCCTACACGGTTAACTTGGTGAACAGCAGTACGAATAGCTACTACTACTCCTGGAATTTTGACGATGGGCAAGGGACAGGATTGGAGAATCCTTCGCATCTATTTGTTAATAATACCGAGCAGGATAAGGTTTATAATGTGAAGCTAACGGCTGAAAGTCAGTATGAATGCTCGGATACCACATCGCATAATATGACGATTTATGCAGCACCTGTTGCGGCATTTCAGCCTAACCCTCCGTTAAAGATCTTTCCTGATGCCACTTTTGGCATCGATAACCAAACCAAGCCCGCTGCAGATACTTGGAATTACAGGTGGACATTGGGTGATGGACAAACCCGTTATGGAAAAGATTTCAACTCCTATACTTATTCTTCTTGGGGCCCAAAGGCAGATGGATTCCGATATGAGGTAATTCTGGAATCGTGGAATAACAACTGCTACGATTCAACCCATCGGTATGTATACCTTTTACCTGCCTCACCTGTTGCAATTTATACTTCGGATACCTCTGCCACCTGTTCTCCGCTAGTTGTCCATTTTTACAACAACTCAACCTATGGGGATACATTAAGGTGGGATTTTGGTGATGGCACAACATCAACCGATTGGGAACCAATACATACATTTAATAATCCTGGATACTACAACGTTAAGTTAACGGTATACGGTGATGGTGGTGTGGCCTATCGCTATAAAACATTTCATGTTTTTCAGAATCCAAAGGCCAACTTTGAAATTAATCCACAAACGCTATTGCTCCCTGATGCAGATGCTCACTTCTTTAATACTTCAGAGAATGCCGCAAGGTATTACTGGGAGTTTGGTGATGGAAGCAGTACTAGCAGCGATAAGGATCCTATTTTCAGATACTCTAAGCTAGGGGTATATAACGTTAAGTTGACTGTTTGGACCGATCCACAGGATGGAAACTGTATGAATGATACAACCATTGCCGCTGCGGTTCGTGTGATTGGTCAAGGAAAACTTGCCTATCCGAATGCATTTACTCCGAGCTTACTTGGGTCTAACGGAGGTGCATACGACGATGTTGATTACCAGAATCAAGTGTTTCATCCTGTTTGGGAAGGAGTTTCCCAATACGTGCTGCGAATATATAATCGATGGGGAGAGCAGATATTTGAAAGTCATGATGTTAAGATTGGTTGGGACGGTTACTATCAAGGTAAGCTTTGTGAGCCGGATGTTTATGTTTGGAAGGCTGAAGGGACATTTACCAATGGACAACACTTTTCCAAAATGGGCGACCTTACATTGATTAGGTAGATTGTTCCAATAAAAAGTTAATTTAGCGTTACGATTTGATTTGTTTATAATGCTGAAGTTTTGCTCTTGGGTACTCTTGCGGAAAAGAATTGCTGGTATAGTGCTAGCAATCCTTTTTATGCTGCCATTTTCTAATGAGGGGACTTTGTTTGCTCAAGATCCTGCATTTTCGCAGTTCTATTCTAGCCCGATGTTTATGGCTCCGTCCTTTGCTGGAGCAGTGAAGGGGAGTCGATTTGCGCTGAACTATCGGGACCAGTGGCCTTCCATTCCAGGCAAGTTTGTTACCTATGGTGCTGCTTACGACCATAATTTTGCTGATTTCAATTCAGGTGCTGGCTTTTTCTTTTTACGCGACGTGGCTGGTTCGTCTAAGCTGAGCTTAACTAATGTTGGTGTAGCCTATTCCTATAATGTAAAGGTATCGCCAGAGTGGAATATTCGACCTGGGATTTCGTTCTACTATTTTCAGCGATCGTTAGACTATTCGAAGTTGATTTTTGGGGATCAGCTAACGGCCAATCCTACAACACCTTCGTCCGTAAATCCTTACCCAGGCAAAGATATGACTCAAGATGTGGATGCGGCATCTTCGGTAATACTATACAACGGTATTTTCTGGGGAGGAGCAACCGTAGACCACCTGTTGAAGCCCAATAGGGCTTTTACCGATAATTCCGATCGTGTACCCATGCGAATCTCCGTATATTCAGGTATGCGCATGGTTCTGCGGGGCCAAAATACTAAGCGGGTTGAGGAAAGCGTCTCCTTTGCCTTTAACTACAAGCAGCAGGATGTTTTTAAACAGCTCGATGTGGGGCTATATTGGTATAGAATGCCCTTGCTCGTTGGCGTTTGGTATAGAGGTATTCCTCTGTTTAAAGAGTATCCTGGCAGCGATGCCGCCATCTTTTTAGTGGGCTACAAGTTGAATGGCATTCAAATTGGCTATAGCTACGATGCCACGATTTCAAAACTGGGACCTCAAACAGGAGGTGCTCATGAGATTTCCTTTATTTATGAGTTTAATATTGTGCCTAAAAAGAAGTGGGCCGCAGTTCCCTGTCCTGAATTTTAATCCAGTTGTTTAAAAAAATCAATCCAAATTTGGGATTCACCTGTAATCCGTTATTTTTGCATCTTACAATTTACTAATCTATGCGTGGCATGAAAAATTTCTCTCTGATTACTAACATCGTTCTTGCTGTAGCAGTCGTTGTTTTGTACATACTTCATTTTGCTCCAAAAAGCGGCTCTTCTATGAGCACAAGCCTAAAGGATACCACTGGGAACTATTCACCCAAAGCTGGTGCTGTTGTCTTTGTTGATATCGATACACTTATCAGCAAATACGATATGTATAACGATTTGCGGGCTGAACTTCAGCAGAAGGCGCAGGATAAAGAGGCACAGTTTAATACAAAGTTGAAGGCTTTCCAAAAAGAGGCCGCAGACTTTCAGGATAAGGTGCAGAAAGGGTTAGTGACTCGCTCACAGGCAGAGGAGATGCAGCAAGCACTGCAGCAGAAGCAGCAGAATATTTATCAGCTTCAAGATCAGCTGCGCAGCGAAATGGCAGATGAGCAGCAGGTGATGAATAACAAGATGCTTAATAGCGTTATGGAATACCTTAAAGAGTATAATAAGGACAAGGGTTACAGCTACGTTGTAAGTCATAGCTTTGGTGGACCAGTATTGTTTGCCGACTCTGGCCTTAATATTACCGCTGATGTTCTTAAGGGATTAAACGAAAAGTACGCCTCTTCCAAGAAGGATAGTAAAAAGTAAAACCCCATGTGGGAAAAAGCGGCCTCTGGCTATTTTAGTAAGCAAGCCGATTTTAAGGAAATAGACCTATCAATGCCCAAGGAAGACTTGGGCATTGTTGTCGTTATCCCTTGCTATAACGAGCCTTCCCTCGATATGACACTTCGGTCGTTGTCGAAGTGCACCAACCCTGGATGCGGTGTATTGGTTATGGTGGTTGTCAACTATCCTGCTGATGCCCTTCCTTTGGTAAAAGCGCAGTGCAAAGTAAATTTGAATGAGGTTGCAACTGCACAGCGAGAGTATGGTAACCAGTGGCTTTCATTCGTCAGCGTGCAACTCTTTGATGTTCTTCATAGGGATGCCGGTGTTGGCTATGCCCGAAAAGTTGGCATGGATCAGGCGGCATACCTGTTCTATAAAATGGGGAGGTTGGACGGTATCATCGATTGCTTTGATGCGGACTCCCTTTGTGACGAGAACTATTTGCTGGAAATTGCCAACGCTGGGCGGAAATTTGCAGGAATGCAGGCTGCCTCCATATTCTATGAACATCCCATTAATGGGGTTAACTATGCTCCTGCACTGTATGAGGGGATTGCTCACTATGAGCTGCACTTACGATACTATGTTTGGGCCTTACGAATGCTCAAATTTCCGTATGCTTATCACACGGTTGGCTCGAGCATGCTTTGCAGAGCTTCGGCCTATGTTCGATTTGGCGGAATGAATAGGAGGAAGGCCGGGGAGGACTTTTATTTCTTGCAGAAGATAATTCCCCACGGTGGTTTTTACGAGATTACGACAACAAGGGTGATTCCATCGCCAAGGATTTCTGAGCGCGTTCCATTTGGAACAGGTCGCGCTATGTTAAAGATGAGCGAGGCAAATTCCACTCGGTTCGATACTTATTCTCTGGATTCTTTCGTGGCGTTGGGCGATTTTTTTGGTGTGGTTGAGCAACTTTTTTATGAAAAGGAGTTGGTTCACTTAGAGGACAAGCTACATCCGTCGTTGAGGGAATACCTCCGTAGTATTGACTGGGTTCATGCAGTTGAGGAGGTACGGGCCAATTCTTCAAGGTTGGAAAACTTTACGAAGCGTTTTTACTTGTGGTTTAACGCTTTTCGGGTATTGAAGTTTCTAAACTTTGCCCATGAAGGTTGGTTTGAGAAGCAGCCGGTGGTGGATGAAGCTGTTAGACTATTGGCGCAATTTGGCTATTCAAAAGTGAGCAAAGATGTGGCTGTTGTACTGGAGGAGTATCGGAAACTCGACAGAAAGGAGTGGATTGCTCCAGCGCCTATTCAATGATAAAAATATCCTCATTGGGCTTTTTCATGAGGTACTGCTCTCTGGCAAATTTCTCTAAATTGTTGCTGTTCGTTCTAAGCTCCTTTATCTTCTCTCTATCGCTGGCTATCTTTGCCTCATAGTACTCCTTTTCTTTTTTTTGCGACCTGATTTTGGCCATATCGCCAAAGAGGTCTATGAGGTTGTTCTTGTCGAAGAAGGTTAACCAGAGAAGAAATATCATCCCGGTAAGGAAGAATTTGTTCCTTAACAAGTTTGGAGCCTTGAACTCCTTTATCCGCTGGATGATTGTTTCCCAATTCATGGAGCAAAGTTATAAAAAAATTAACCTCCGCTAATGAGGTGTATAATCTTTACGTCGTCGTTGTGGTGCACAATAGCCGTTGCATAGCTGTCTCGCTTAACCACCTCTCCGTTGATTTTAACTACCAGCATGCGAAAGGTAAAGTTCTTAAAAATCAGCAGTTCCTGTATGGTAATGCTCTCTTTTTGATCAATTTCCTCAGGCCTATTGTTTAGCGTTATCTTCATTGTTTAGGTTTTTCAACAGAAGTTCGAGCACTGTATTTGCCTCCATGTTGGCAACTATGCCAACTCTTGGCCCTAGTGGCGGGTTTATCTCCGAAACCTCCTCTGCTCCATCTCCGCAAATATATAAATTGTCGAAGCATTCCACGCCTAGGCTGTTGGTGTTACCCCAACCTGCCATGCCCGAGCCTACTACTATTGGTTTTTCAGGGAAGAGTGTTGACGCTTGTTCTATGAGCATTTGCTTCATTTCAGCGCCATCGAATGCCTCCACCAGCACATCGCATTCGGCAAAAATGTGACCTATGTTTTCTGGGCATACCATTGCCTGATATGCGGTAACGTCAACCATTGGGTTCGCCCGAAGGATATTGGTCTTGAGCGCCTGCACTTTGGGTTGCCCGATTTGGTCGATAAAGTAGTATTGACGGTTTAGATTACTGGGAGCTACTAGGTCGAAATCAACTATGATAACGTGCCCAACTCCAGTTCGGGCAAGGGACATGGCGCAGTTACTCCCGAGCCCTCCAGCTCCGGCAATACCAACGGTTTTGGTTTTTAGGTAAGTGGCTATTGCTTCAAACGTGGGCATGACTTAATGATTTAGTTGAATGTAAACTTTTTTTAGATAGGGAAGAAACTGCTTCGTGCCGCCGCCACTCTCAACAATCCTAAAGAGTTTCTCGTTGTCATTAACAAGCGATCCAAATAAAATTTTTGCTCCTGTAATTCTGAAAAGCATTGGCGATAGTGGCGTAGTTGGTCCCAGCATCATAATTTCGGTGTTCTTCCCTTTGTTTGCAACTAGGCTGGATAAGGTGTGGTTTGCCAGCGCAGTTGACGATACAATTACCACATCTGCATTGCGAATGGCGTTGAGTTCATCTTCAATTGGTGCAATGTTTGGCGATTGCTTATTCAGGTCAAAGATGGTGAGTGGAATGCCTTCTCTCCTGAACTTTGCAGCAAGCGATTCAAAGAAACCAACCATGACAATACTGTGGTATTGCCTAAAGTCAACTTGCTCAAAAATGTCTTTCTCCGCCGGATAGGTGTTTTGGTAGTTAACGTAGGAGTTTATCCATGCATTTATGGCCACTCGGTGATGGTAGTTGCCAAGATTAGGGTTGTGTAGCTCGGCTAAATCCACCTTTGAGTAGCCCTCCAGATTTGCGGCAATGCCTACGGTTCCCCCATCGTTTTCTACAGCAAAATATTTCGTTCCACATACAATCCGACGAAGAGGGGGAAGTTCATCCTTGTAGTGATTGTATATTTCCTTTAGTATATCCATGTTTCCGCCAATATAAACGTTGGTTGAGTCAAAACCCTCTAGCAAATATATGCATTGCATGTGCAATTATGCCTACTTACTGTATTGTTTAGCACTACCCATTCCACTCTAAGATAGCACTCTTTCTACAATTCGATTTTAGGAATTCTGGTTCCCTTGGTAATGCTTGGATATGCAATAAATTGCCAATTGACAATAGTCATTGTATTATGCCGTCAGCGCACCGTATTTTTAAGACCTATTAAAATGCTTCATTTTGTGCAATAAACTAACAATACCAACCATATGAACACAACCGAAATGAAAGCCCAGCATAAGCTGCTGGCCAGTTGGAAGTATGAGTGGAAACCTCTGTTACGAGGCTACGCTGATAAGACGCTATATATAAACCTATCCAACAACGAGGTTAAGGACAAGGTTGTGCCTCCGCAAATGAAGGAGAAATTTATTGGAGGTAAAGGGTATGACCTTCGCCTACTTTGGGATGCAACAAAGCCTGATACAAAATGGGATGACCCGGAAAATGAAATTGTAATTTCTTCGGGTCCAATTGGTGGAATTACCCAGTATTCCGGTACCGGTAAGTCTATTGTGGTGACCATTTCTCCTCAAACTGACATTGTTATTGATAGCAACGTTGGTGGATTTTTTGGCCCATTTTTGAAATTTTCGGGGTTCGATGCCATAGAGCTTCAGGGGAAAGCTGAGCGTGATGTAATTATTTACATCGATGGTATCGAGCATAAGGTGGAGATATACGATGCCCCAGCAGAGCCCATCGACAGCCATGTACTGGGCGAAGTGCTGAGCGACATGTTTGCCAAGGATGAGTCGGAAAAGAAGAATATCGGAATTGTTTCTGCAGGTGTTGCTGCTGATCACTCGTTGATGGGTATGCTTAACTTTACCTTCTACGACAATAAGCGTAAGTGCATTCGCCTTAAACAGGCTGGTCGTGGCGGAATAGGAACAGTTTTCAGAAATAAGCATATCAAGGCCGTTGTTTGTAAGATTCCTGGAGTGAAGGGTAACCTCAATAACGTAGTTGATCTGGAAGCCATTGCCGAGCGGGGTCGTCGGTTCAACAAGGAGATTCGCGATTTGGACGATAAGCAGTGCCAAATGCGTTCGAAGGGAACCGCTCACTTGGTTGAGATTATGAACGATTACGACCTGCTTCCAACCCATAATTTCCAGTATGGTTCTCACGCCGATTCGGCTAAAATCCATTCTGAAGTATGGAAGAGCTACTTTACACAAGGCGTGCCCGATGGCTGCTGGATTGGTTGTAACATGGCTTGTGCAAAGGGTGTGGATAAGTTCCGTCTTAAAACTGGTCCTTATGCAGGACAGGAGGTAATTGTAGATGGCCCTGAATATGAGACCGCTGCTGGTCTCGGTTCCAACTGTGGGATTTTTGATCCGGAATATGTTATTGAGGTTAACTTCTACTGCGATACCTATGGCATTTGCACTATTACTTGGGGAACTACCATGGCTTTCTTAATGGAGTGCTACCAGCGTGGTATTCTGAATAAAGAACGGACCGGTGGGCTTGAACTTACCTGGGGTAATACGGCTGCCGCTTATGAGGTTATCCATCAGCTGGCACGTGGTGAAGGTTTTGGTAAGCTGGCCGGTATGGGTATCCGGAGGCTGAAGAAGTACTTTGTGGAGCATTTTGGTGCCGACGAAAAGTTGCTGAACGATATTGGAATGGAGAATAAGGGGTTAGAGTATAGCCAGTATGTGTCCAAGGAATCACTTGCACAACAGGGTGGCTATGCCATGACCAACAAGGGACCCCAGCACGATGAGGCTTGGTTGATATTTATGGATATGGTAAACAACCAAATTCCAACATTTGAAGCCAAGGCAGAGGCGTTGCACTACTTTCCAATGTTCCGTACTTGGTTTGGGTTACAAGGCTTATGCAAACTTCCTTGGAACGATGTGGAACCTGAGAATAACCATACAACCAAGGAGCCAGCAAAGGTTCCAGAGCATGTTGATAACTACATCACCATTTACAATGCCGTTACAGGTTCCAATATCGACAATAAGGAGCTAATACGTCAGAGTGAGCGGGTATATAACTTTCAGAGGATTTTCAATATTCGTCGGGGATATGGTCTACGCAAGCATGATGCACAGCCATACCGCGCTGCCGGACCAGTTTCGAAGGAGGAGTATGAAAGTCGTTCGGAGCGTTACGATAAGCAGCTGAAGGAGGCGTTGAACCTCGATCCTGAGAAGATGTCGCTTGAGGAGAAAATTGAAGCACTCCGTAAGTATCGGGAGGATAGGTATGAAAAGTTACTCGATGCTGTTTACCTGCGCAGGGGATGGACCAGTAACGGGGTTCCTAAAATTGAGCATCTGAAGAATCTTGGAATGGATTTACCTGAGTTGATTGAGGTGGTAAAACCCTTACAGTAGATATTTTGCTTTTAAACTAGAGGAGCGGTCGCATTGTTGACCGCTCCTTTTGCTTTAATATTACCATCCAGCAAAAATGCGTAAAAGAAACCCATGATGCCAGTAGAAAATGCTGGGATCAAAACCTAAGTCGGTATTGGTTACAGCGGCTCCGCTAAAATTTCCAACCATGGCTCCACCAAAGTCATAGCCGGCAGCAGCAATAATTACCCCCTTGCCAATGCGGTGGGAATATTTTATTCCAGCCGAGATATTGTATTCCACTAGGGCCGAAAACAGTGAAGATGTTACCGCCGTTTTTCCCGGATTAACCTGTTCAGCCCGTTGCACAGCCTCTTTCGTCATGTAGCACATTCCCAACCCCGCTTTATCCTGCGTTGCCACAAAGGCACCAAAACCTCCTTTAAAGGATGAGGGATTCATTGCTTCGGCAGTGATAAGGTCGAAACCAAACAAAAATGAGTAAGCTTTAATGGTATAAAGTGAATCAAAAACAGCATTTCCATATTTCTGATTTTCTTTTCCTCCGCTGGTGATTAAGGTGTTTACCTGTATGGGCAACTTTAGCGACGTGTATCCCAGACCATAGTACTGTATGCCCGATTTTTCCTTTTTGGGAAGGTAAAGAAGGTCGATGTTGGCGTATCGATTGTTGAATGGAAATTCGTTGGTTGCGCCTGTGATGGCTGTACCAGTCCATGTGGCCGTTCCTTTAATCAATCCAGTTTGGATGCGTATCATTATTCTTTTAATCCCCACATACCCAGCAAAACGATATGCTTTGCCAATAAGGTTGTTCTCAAACTCGGCGTTTATCCCTAGCTTTAACGGGAATTTCTTTACGCTGTAAGTTGCCTCGTAGGTGGTTAATGCTGTAGCCGAAAATTTGTATTTCAGCCACTGCTCCTGACCAATAATACTGTTTACCCCCCAATTGTTTGAAGGAACGTAGGAGATGCCGATCATGCGTAAAAGTCTCTGAGAGTCTGCGTTGTTAGAGTTGGTCTCTTGAGCTACAGTAAAATTGAGATACAGGGATAGAGCGGTTAGTAGTGCAATTGCTTTTTTCATAGTTGGTAGTATTGTGTACGAAAATTACAACAAGCTTAGACGGAAACCTTAATTTTTGTCAATTATTTTTTGAGGTTAATATTTCTCTTCTAGTGGTGACAATAAAAAGGCTCGATAGGTACACCTATCGAGCCTTTCCACAAAAGTTTACTCGTTTTTATATATCAAACTTTATCCCCTGCGCCAGAGGCACTGTTACCCCATAGTTGATATTGTTTGTTTGACGACGCATGTATACTTTCCATGCATCGGAGCCAGATTCTCTACCGCCTCCTGTTTCTTTTTCACCACCAAATGCCCCACCAATCTCTGCTCCAGAGGTTCCGGTGTTCACATTGGCAATACCACAGTCGGAGCCAGATTCAGATAGGAACATCTCCGATTCGCGGAGGTTTTGAGTGTAAATTGCCGACGACAATCCTTGAGGAACGCCATTGTTCAGTTCAATAGCCTCTTCTATGGTATCGTACTTTATTAGGTAGAGGATGGGAGCAAAAGTCTCTTCCTGAACTATGTGAAAGCTGTTCTTCGCTTCCACTATGGCTGGAACCACGTAGTTGCCACTTTCGTACCCCTTGCCTTGGAGCACTTCTCCACCAAAGATAACCTTACCGCCCTCTTGCTTAGCCTCTTCAAGGGCATTGGAAAAGGCCATTACGGAGTGCTTATCGATGAGTGGTCCAACTAGCGTTTCTGGTTCTAGAGGATCACCAATTCTTTTAACAACTTGGGCGTAGGCATTTACCAACTTTTTCTTCACATCCTCATATATGCTGCTGTGAACAATTGCTCTGCGGGTAGATGTGCAGCGTTGTCCTGCTGTGCCTACAGCACCAAATACTATGGAGGGGATGGCTTGTTGTAGGTCGGCAGTTGGTGTAACGATGGCGGCATTGTTTCCGCCAAGTTCCAGAATGGTTTTGCCAAGCCTTTTTCCAACTATTTCCGCTGTTCTCTTTCCTACAGAGGTTGAGCCGGTAATGGAGATAAGCGGAATACGCTTGTCGGCCAAAAAGTTGTCGCCCATAACGGAGCTCTTGGCAATTACCAAATTGAATACTCCTTCGGGGACATCATTCTTGAGAAGCACTTCCTTTATGGTGTTTTGAACTGCGATGGCAGTGAGTGGCGTTTTGGAGCTAGGCTTCCATATCACCACGTCGCCAGCAATGGCTGCGAGCATGCTATTCCATGCCCACACGGCAATAGGAAAGTTGAAGGAGGTAACCAATCCGAGAATACCAAGAGGATGGTATTGGTCGTATAGCCTATGGCTGGGACGTTCGGAACGCATAGTGTATCCGTTGAGCAGGCGAGCCTGTCCAACAGCAAAGTCGCAGATGTCAATCATCTCCTGCACTTCGCCCATTCCTTCTTGGAATATTTTTCCCATCTCAAGGGAAACTAGATATCCAAGTTCTTCCTTCTTCTCTCGTAGTGCAAGCCCAATTTGGCGTACTACCTCTCCACGAAGTGGTGCCGGAACTGTTTTCCATGTTTTGAAAGCCTCTTCTGCTTTTTTTACCACCATTTCATAATCGGCAGCGGAGGCATTCTTGATGGACGCAATTAGCTTTCCATCAATGGGAGAGTGCGATTCGGTAATGTCGCCTGATGGAGTCATCCACTTGGTGCCTACTGAAATACCTGAGTTTTCTGATGCAATTCCAAGTGAGGTAAGAATTTTTGAGTGATTCATGTAAATTGGTTATTGTTAGTAGATATGGGAATTAATCTTAAAAGCAAGAAGGCATTGGGATTACCCTTTGCCTTCCAACGCTCATTTATGCTTCCTCTAAAAAAGGATATTTGTAGTCCGTTGCCGGCAACAAGGTTTCCTTGATTGTTCTTGGATTAGTCCAGCGAATGAGGTTTAGGCTACTGCCTGCCTTATCGTTGGTTCCTGAACCACGGGCACCTCCGAAAGGTTGTTGTCCCACAACTGCTCCCGTTGGCTTATCGTTGATGTAGAAATTGCCTGCCGCGTAGCGAAGCTTTTCGTAAGCCTGAATTATTACCTGACGGTTGTGCGCAAAAATGGCACCTGTTAGGGCATAGGGGCTGGTGTTATCCACAAGCTCAAGCGTCTCCTCAAACTTGGCGTCCTCATATACGTAAACCGTGAGAACGGGTCCAAAAATCTCCTCCTCCATGGTTACAAAGTGTGGGTTGTGGGCCAGAATAACGGTTGGCTCAATGTAGTAACCCTTGGATTTGTCTCCTTTGCCACCAAAAACAATTTCTGCATCCTTCGTGTTCTTGGCCTTATCCACGTAGCCCATGATGCTGTCGAAGGAGGCTTCGTCGATAACCGCATTCACAAAATGGGTGAAATCATTCACGTCGCCCATCTTGATTTCGGCCAGAGATTTGCCCATTTTTTCTTTAATGGCAGGCCATAAACTCTTTGGAATGTAGGCCCTGGAGGCCGCAGAACATTTCTGCCCTTGATACTCAAAGGAACCTCTTACCAATGCGGTGGATACCTCGTCAACATCGGCACTGTTGTGCACTAAGACAAAATCCTTGCCTCCGGTTTCTCCAACAATCTTGGGGTAGTTCTTATACTTTGGAAGGTTCTCAACAATTTGCTTCCAAAAGAAGTTGAAAGTGTTGGTCGATCCGGTGAAGTGTATGCCTGCTAAATCCTTGCTTGCAAAAATTCCTTTACCAATGGTTGATCCCGGACCTGGGAGAAAGTTGATGACCCCGTCGGGAAGACCTGCCTCTTGGAAAACCTTCATGAGGTAGTAGTTGGATAGGATGGCTGTAGTTGCTGGCTTCCAAACCGTTGAGTTGCCCATAATTACAGGCGACATGTTGAGGTTTGATGCTATAGCCGTGAAGTTGAATGGGGATATGGTGAATACAAAGCCTTCTAGAGGACGATATTCTGTGCGATTTACAACCCCATCTACGGAGATGGGTTGGTCCTTGTAAATCTCGTTGGCGAAGAATACGTTAAATCGTAGAAAGTCAATCACCTCACATGCCGAGTCGATTTCTGCCTGATAGGGGTTTTTGCTTTGACCAAGCATGGTGGCTGCGTTTAACACGTAGCGATACTTTTTGGCAATAAGGTCTGCTGCCTTTAGTGCAACTTGTGCGCGGTCAACCCACGACATCGATGCCCAAATCTCTTTTGCCTTAAGAGCTGCCTCAATGGCCATTGCTACCTCTTTTTCGGTAGCCATGTGGTAAGTTGCCAGCACGTGTCCATGGTCGTGAGGCATCACTACCTTGCCAATTTTACCCGATTTCACCTCTTTCCCACCAATGATGAGCGGAATTTCAATTTGTGTAGAGGCTTGACGTTCCAACTCCCTCTTCAATGCTGCCCGTTCCGGGGATCCTGGCGCATAGTTTAAAACGGGTTCATTCTTAGGTAAGGTAAAATCAAAAACTGCATTATTCATATCTCAACTTTTTTTTAGATTGTCAAAATTATAAAAGCGATATGAAAAATAAAACATATCGCTCAATTTATTGTAAATCACAGATTATTAATGTGCTGTAATCGTCAGAAAAAAAACTGTGATTTGTCATGATTATGCCCTTACGTTTTCCATATCTTTGCTAAAGAACCATTAGTAACCAATAAACTAGCGATATGTTTAGTGTGAATGAATACTTTGGTGGCAAAGTGAAATCTCTAGGTTTTGAGACGATCGAGGGAAAAGCTACCATTGGCGTAATGGCTGCAGGTGAGTATGAGTTTGGCACATCCACCATTGAGCACATGACTGTTACCTCTGGCGCTATGCAGGTGATGCTGCCGGGCGAAACCTCATGGAAGACCTATAAGGCGTTTGAAACCTTTATTGTTCCCATGGATGTTAAGTTTAAGGTAAAAGTAGAGGGCGACACCTCTTACCGTTGCTTATATAAGTAAGGCAAAAGGCATTCTGTTTTTTGCCTTTTCTATGTTGTTGGATATGAATTATGTTGCTTAACGATTAACACATGGCAGGTCCTCCCGGCTCCAAATACTACGACATTTTCTTGGACTACCAGATTAGTTTGGTGGGAAAGGCAAATGTGGAGATATTTGATGAGGAAAGGTTTGCTTTGCTTCTTGAGATACAAAAGCAGGGATCGCTTACAGCCGCGGCTGATGAGATGCATATCAGCTATCGTAAGGCCTGGGGATTGCTCCACGATGCAGAGGAGGCCATAGGCTTTTTGCTGGTGGAGAAGCAGCGTGGAGGAAAGGAGGGAGGCCGGTCGGAACTTACGGCAGAGGGTAAGAAGCTTGTAGAGGCCTATCTTGAGCTTCGCAGCGAATTCGACAATGTTATTTATAAGATTACGAAGAAGTTTTTCCATCGTTTGAACGAGTAGGTCTACCAATTACCTGCTCGTTATATACACTGCAAGGAGGAAAATGCGCTATTTAATAGGTATTGACGATACCGATAATAAGGAGACCCGAGGCACCGGTTTTAGGGCAAGGCAACTGGGGCATGAGCTTATGCAGACAGGCTTTGCTAAGGTGCATGGGATTTCGCGTCATCAGCTCTTTTTCGATCCTCGTGTTCCATATACTTCGCACAACAGCTCTGCTTGTCTTGAGGTTGAGTCATCGCGGTTCGACTACTTGAAGCACTACTGCAGCGCATTTCTGGCAAGAGAAGCCGCTCCTGGTTCGGATGCTGGCTTATGCATTGTTTTGGCCGATGGCTTGCCTGAAGAGGTTGTGCGCTGGGGATCAAGGGCTAAGTGCGAGTTGGTTACCCAAGCAGAGGCTTGGAGTATTGCTAAGCGGCACAACCTTTTTCTCGCAGCCTTTACGGGTAATTACGATGGAGCCATTGGAGCCATGGCCGCAGTTGCGCTTCGCTTCAGTGGCGACGATGGCCGTTTTGTGTGGATGGAGGGGAAGAATTTTCGGGAGCTGAGCGGGCTTTCTACCGTGAGCGAAATTCGACAGCTGCTTCCAGTGGATGGTGCCGCAGGAGAAGATTTGATTTTGATTCCAGAAAGTTCGGTAGTAGATTTGGATGGATGGGTTCGCCCAGTTTTGAAAAATGGGAAAAAATTAGTGTTAATTGAAAAATACCAACACAATGGGGGCATTCGCTATAAATGTGCAAGCAAAGAGCTTGTACGGAAGATCTCGAATTAACCAGATTGCGCTTATTCTGCTCTTCTTCCTGTTTGGGGCGGCTATTGCTGTAGTTCGGGCCAATATTCGTGTTCCACTTCATCTCCCAGGAAGGCACGGTATTGAGGTAATGTTTTTGTTCACCTTCCTACGACTGATTATCCCATATAGATGGGCGGGAACGTTTATGGGAACCGGTGCTGCCGTTGCTGCTTTTTTCCCAGTTCTCGGCTTCGGCGATCCGTTTATGCCCCTCATGTTTGCAATGCCCGGTGTAGGCTTAGATCTTTTTCTTGACAATGTAAAGTTGTTGCGAAAACACTTGGTGTTCGTTGCATTGGCAGCAGGTTTTTCCTATCTCTCCATCCCTGCGGTACGAGGTATTCTGAGTTTATTTGGTGTTGTGTATGGATCACTCGCCGGTGGGTTGTGGTATCCACTCCTGACTCACTTTATGTTTGGAACCATTGGTGGTTTTCTTGGGGCCTCATTTTCTAAAATTAAACAATAACAACTGGGAGTAACTCCATTGAGAGTTCTCCTGTTTTTTATAGCATTCGATATGAAAAGAAATGCGTTTCGGCTAATTGGATTACTTCTTGGGATTGCCTCCATGTTCCTTATGTCCTGCTCATGCGAACGGAACAGCGATAATGGCACAAATCCTACAATCGCAATAACAAACTTGGCCGCAGGAGGAGATACTACTCTGGCTGCAGGACAGTCCATTACATTTGAATTATCATGTAGCTGGAACGGCAGCGATGCCCTTACCAATTTAATTGTCTCTAGTAATGGTGTTCGGCTGGTTGATGAAGGTTTTTTTAAGCAAGAATACACCAAACAGGTTGTGTTTACAAAGGATACTGCAGCGCAAAATATCTTAATTTTTACTATTCGAGACAAGGGTGGTAAGTCGTCGCAAGTGGTGTATACAATAAATAAGGCTGGAGGTAGCGTGGGAACTGTGCAGCGGTTCAATGCAGTTACTTTTGGCGCACAGCAGAACACACAGTATGGATCCTTTATGAATTTGGAGAGTGGGGCCATCTTTACCACTAACGAAGCGGCAGCCGTTCCCGATAAAATTCATCTGCTCTGCTACTACGACACCATAGACTCCGACGAGATGGTGATTGCCTCCCCCGGCGCGAATGTTGATGCATCGGTTTACGGAGCGGGTGGTCCTACCGATTGGACTGTTCGGAACACTGCGCGATTTGTGCCCATAACCATCTCCGATGATCAGTTCAATGCCTTAGGTACGGTGGCAGATCTTATTTCGCTCTACTCGGAGAGTGATGGAAAACGGAAGGCCAAAAATCTTACGGTAGGCGATGTATATTCATTTAAGCAGGAGGAACTCGGACTGTATGGCGTGTTCAAAGTAGCTGCGGTTACTGGCCAGCAAAGCGGTTCGGTTATTGTGGATATGGTAGTTCAAAAAGCGGGTAGCAGGTAAGATGGTTCGTTCAAAAGTATTGCTCATTTTTAGTTTGGTCTTTCCTCTCATTTGCCAGGGACAGGGGCAAAGTGCGGCGGACTCGCTGATTAAGGTGTCCGATTTTATTGACCCGGTAACCGTGGTGTCCACTCAAACAAGCCATAGGACGGATAGCTTACCGTTTGCCACCTCTGCACTTGGAAGAATAGAAATAGAAAATTATTCTGTTCATAGCAGCGATGAGCTGCTTAAATTTATTCCGGGCGCATATATCGACAGGACGTGGGGTGTGTTTTCCAAGAATTCAGGGTTATCGCTGAGAGGGCTCGATGGTAACAACCGAGTGCTCATAATGCTGGATGGAGTTCCGCTCAACAAATCCTCCTACGGAATGGTAACTTGGAATATGATCTCACCCGAAGAGGTGAAGTCGGTGGAGGTTGTTCGGGGTCCTTCGAGTTCAATATACGGCAACAATGCCATGACTGGTGTGGTGAATTTTACCACCATAATGCCACAAAAGCCTGTTGAGGGGAGTGTCGATTTTGGAGCAGGGGAGATGGGGCTTAACCAGCTCTCCTTTAGGGTGGGAGGTAAAAATGCCAAGGGGTTATACTGGGATGTTTCTCCATACTACCGTAACGGTGATGGCTATATAATTGACCCGATTGCAACACGTGATTCAACTTCGTCGAGGGCATATATTCATGAGAAGCGCATAACTATTAGAACTGGTGGCGTTTTAAAACCCGGAATTTCTGTTAATGCGGCTTACACCTACTACAAGGATAAACGTGGTGCTGGTAAGAAGATTTATTTGTCCGATGGTAACTACGACAGCTACGAGGACCAATCGGCCCACGTTACCCTTTCGGCCAAAAGAAAAATGTGGAAGATTGATAGTCGGCTTTACTACCAAACAGAATACTATAAGAAGCAAAACGAGAGTATCAATAAGTTGGGCGATACCTATAAGCTATCCTACACTTTCCAAACCAGTGATGATGCTGGCTTATGGTTTGCCGCAACCCACGCTCCTACTACCTGGGGAGTGGTAACCACTGGTGCGGAGCTGAGATTTGGCCGCATTGATGCTCACGACGTATACCGAACTTCCACCGATGATATTCTGCGCAGCGGAAATATGATTTCGTTGGGAGCATTCATTCAGAATGAGACCAAATGGGGTAGACGCTTTTTGCTTACCGCAGGGTTGAGGCTGGATGTGGCTGGCTTTTTCGATGGCCGCTTATCGGTAAACGAGCCAACAAAGGCAACTGGATTTTCCGGTAATAGCAATGAATATTTTGGGTCTTCTCACTGGCAGGCTGCAAGTCCAAGGATTGGTGTGAAATATTTTGTGTCGAAGGTGATAGGGCTGCAGGCCGCTCTTTCTAGCGGTTTTATGCCTGCAAAGCTCGATGATTTGTGCAGCTCTCGGAAAATTACCAAAGGATTTAAGATTGCCAATCCAAACCTAAAACCTGAAACGCTAAATAATGCAGAGATAGGGGTTTCACTTAAGCCAACATCTTCGCTGTACATAGACCTTACCGGCTACTACTCGTATGGTATCCACTTTCAGTATTTTGTTGCTACCGGGGATTCCATCGATACAGGTGGAACCGATGTAAAACCAGTGTTGATGCGCGACAATGTGGGCGATGTGGTTGTTAAGGGTTTGGAGAGCAGCATTCGTTGGCAGCCCTATACACGATGGTTGGTGAGGGTGAGCGCTTCTACCTCTACATCCAAAATAGTGAAGTTCAGCTCGCCCATTGCTGCAACAAACCTCAAAGGTAAGTCCATTACTGAGGTGCCAGAATACCTAGCTAGCTCAGGGGTAGTGTACAATGGAAAGCGCTGCTCATTTGGCATTACCTATAGTTACGTTGGCCGTCAGTGGATTGACGATGTGAACACGCAAAGACTTCCCGACTATCAAACGGTAGATCTTCATGCCGAGAAGTCATTGCTGCTTGGCTTGAGGTTGTGGGTAGATGTTCAAAACCTTTTTAATGCTCAATTTTTGGATAAGAAAGGGGAGCAGTGCCCAGGCCGTTTTTTTATGGCTGGTATTCGATTCAACTTCTAGTGAGTGTTGAATCTCTTGTTTGTGAATGAAAACTTTTGATATGAACATGCAAGTAATAACTGCATAATGGTTGTTTTAATAATGGGTTGAATGGTAAATCAAAACACAATAAATATGAAAAAAACTTTACTAATTCTTGCCTTTTCTGCGCTTTCAGCATCATTTGGATGGGCGCAAGATGTTGTGGTTGCTGGCTGGAGCTTTGCGACTAAGTCCGTGTTGGCCGATCAAGGCGTTACGGCTAATAATGGTATCGCCACGTTTGGTACGGAGGCAAACAGAACCATCGCTTGGAAGAATGGCGTTGCAGATTATGCGGCACAAACCGTCGATTGGGATAATGGTGCCGATACAAAATTTTGGTATGTGGAGATTTCGACACAGGGTTACGATAGCCTCAAAGTGTCGTCGAAGCAGCAGTCAGGCGGAACCAATCCCGGTCCGCAAGACTTTAAACTACAGTATAAGGTGGGTGACGGCAGCTATGTTGATGTTCCCAATGCTGCCATTACAGTAAAGAACGACTGGACAACGGGCGTGTTAACTAGTGTGGAGATACCTACAGATGCATGGAATGCATCAGGGATGGTTACCCTCCGTTGGATTATGACTTCCAATACCAATTCTGCCGGGGGAACTGTGGATGCTACTGGCATTTCAAAGATTGACGATATTGTGGTTACAGGCGTTGTTACCCCAACTTATACGCTTTCATTGAGTCACACAGGTAATGGAACAATTGATCCTGCAGATGGTGACCATACCTATAGTGCCAGAGATTTGGTTACGCTTACGGCCACCCCTGATCCAGGATGGGTTTTTGAGAAGTGGGTAGTTGATGGGAATAATGTAGCTACAGCAACGACTCAGGTTACTGTGAGCGCATCTATTTCAGCGATGGCATACTTTACTGAGGCTACCGGCATCGATGAGATTTCCACTGCGGTTTCAGTTTATCCAAATCCTTCTAAGGGCACCTTCTACTTGAAGAATATGTCGGGGGTGAAAAGTGTTGAAATCTACTCTATTATTGGAAAGATGGTGGCTTCAAAACGGATTACCTCTTCTAACGACTTCATCTCCACTTCTCTTCCAAAGGGATGTTACATGATGAAAATAAATTGGGATAACGGTAGAAGCGAGGTTCGAAAAGTAATTATCAACTAAGCACGCTTCCAAAGGACACTGTAAAAACGTCCAGCGAATTTTCCACTAAGAAAAATTCGCTGGACGTTTATTTTTGAACGATGACTTAGCTTTCGATTTTCAGTGATTGGCCTGTTGTGCTAGCTCTACACCACTGGTAGTGCTGCTTTTCGGTGAAAGGCAATATGCATTACAATTGCTACCAGAAGCGACGGAATCAACCATCCAACCTTGTAGTTGGCAAGCGGAAAGGAGTTTAGCAAGTCCAACAGTGAACTAACGGGGAGGTGAAAGCTGGCAAGCATTTCCGGTATACTAAGCAACAATGCTGTGTGAACTGCTCCTCGGTAAAAATGTTTGGATAGGCCAAGTTTGTCGAAGAGGCCGCAGATCACAAGCATTATCACCGGAGGGTATACAAGCATCAGTATGGGTTCTGAAAAGTTGACAATTTCTCTTACTCCAAGATTGGCAATAAGAAAGCTGACAAGGCTAAGCACCACCACCGTTACTTTGTAGCTTATTTTTCCTTTGGAGATATGCTGAAAGTAGGCTCCTGCGGTGGCTGTAAGCCCTACTGCAGTTGTAAAGCAGGCGAAAACCACGGCCACAGCAGTGATGATGGTGCCGCTGGAACCCAAAACTCGGTTTACGATGCATACAAATAGCGAGGTTCGGGTAATGTCGTCTGGGAAAAGGGCACTGGCATTGGAGCCAATGGCAATAAGCCCACCGTAAGTAAGGGCAATTATTCCCATGGCTATGGCACCTGCTTTTATGGTCATCATAACTTGGGCGGAGGTGTTGGTGTAACCCTTTTGCACCAATGTGTTAAGAATGATGCGTGCAAAAATAACTGACGCCAAAACATCTACAGTTTGGTATCCTTCTGTAAATCCTAGGCCAAAGGCATTGGCCACTTTGGATGTTGAGGCTACGCCAATTGGATGCATTAGCCCTGCAACAATAATTACCAGAAGGGTTATGAGCAAAGCAGGAGTGAGCAGCTTTCCTATTTTGTCTACTACTCCTTTTTGGTCGAAGACAAAAACGATGGTGGCAATAAAAAATATTGCTGTTACCAACCACATGGAGGTGCCAGGGAAAAGCAGATCGATGCCCATTTCATGGGTCACGGCGCCTGTTCGAGGAATGGCAAGCAGTGGCCCCAGCGCCAACATTATGGTAGTGCCTAGAATTTTGGAGTAGCGGTGACCAACTTTGTTGCCAAGGGCAGTAAATCCCCCTCCCAGCATGGCTACAGCAACTATACCCAGTAGCGAAAGACCAACGTCGGACATCATAAATCCAACTGTGCCTGATAGCCAGCTTTCGCCAGTTCGAAAGCCAAGCATTGGTGGAAATATTAAGTTTCCAGCCCCAAAAAACATGGCAAAAAGTGCAAGACCAATAACAAAAATGTCTTTAGTTGCCTTCTTCATTAGGTGTTGATTTGAGTGCGATATTGGTGGTAAAGTTCCCCGTTTTCGAGGCTCAAAAGTATGATTTTTTACCAATTCTGTGTAATACTAAAAAATGGACGTCCGCATTTTTTTAGCTCAGCGCCACAAACGATTTTGTTTAGGGTTTCGACATCAATTGGGAGGATATCCCTTTGGTTTGATCCGTTTGTGCAACCATGTTGTTGAAAGAATTGCTAATTTTCTCCGTTGAAACCTAGAAATGCGGACCGGTCGTGCAAACTTTCTTGCAGTGCGGAATACCGCTAATCGCTAGCATATTGCATGTGGTTTTGTTTTAGAATAGGAACAGGATATTAACGTTAAACACAATTTTATGAAGCCAACATTGGTGGTTTTAGCCGCTGGAATGGGAAGCCGATATGGCGGTTTGAAACAGGTTGATGGGCTTGGGCCAAACGGCGAAACCATTATCGACTACTCCGTTTACGATGCCATTCGAGCAGGTTTTGGCAAGGTGGTTTTTATTATTCGAAAGAGTATTGAGGCCGACTTTATGGCTGTATTTGGCAATCGGTTCTCCGACAAAATAGAGGTAAAGCTGGTGTTTCAGGAGCTCGATTTGCTGCCCGAAGGATACACTTGTCCCGCTGACCGGACAAAACCTTGGGGGACTGGGCATGCTGTTTGGGCTGCAAAGAGTGCTGTGCATGAGCCTTTTGCTGTAATCAATGCCGATGACTTCTACGGTCGCCAGTCGTTTGCACAGCTGGCTGACGCATTAACGAGCGGTGCAAAGTCTGGTCAGGCCTACATGGTTGGCTACAAGCTTAGGAAAACTCTTTCGGAGGAGGGAACCGTTTCGCGCGGAGTGTGTCAGGTTAACTCCAGCTCGCTACTGGTGGACGTTGTGGAGCATACCAAAATTGGGCAGGATGGCGATTCAATCTTCAACACAGAGGATGATGGTTCCAGAAAGGTGCTTTCGGGCGATGCTTCGGTTTCCATGAATTGCTGGGGATTTACCCCCGATTTCTTCGACCATACAGAGCGCATGCTGAAGGAGTTTTTGGCCGATAATATTGCTAATTCTAAGGCGGAGTTTTATATTCCGCTGGTGGTGAATCGTCTTTTAACGGAGGGAAAAGCCACCTGCAAGGTGATACCTACCGACTCCGACTGGTTTGGGGTGACCTATGCTGGTGATAAGCCAAAGGTTATGGCTCAGCTAAAAGCGTTGGTCGACAAGGGAGAGTATCTATCTCCGCTCTGGAAGTAACATTAGTGCTCATTTAATTCTGATTTGACGATGCAAAAGCGGGTAGAACATTGGGGGAAAGTTCCCACAGGTGAAGAAATACAGCTGGTGACGTTAACGAATACTTCAGGGGCGTCAGTTGCTCTGTCAAACTACGGTGCTCGGGTAGTCTCCATAAAGGTTCCCGATAGTAAGGGACACATTTCTGAAGTGGTGCTTGGCTATTCAACGCTAGAAGGCTACCTGAACGGGGTAGAATGGTTTGGTTGTACCGTAGGACGGTATGCCAACCGTATTGGAGGCTCAACTTTTACCCTCAATGGGAAATCGTATCAGCTGCAGCGCAACGAAGGAGAAAACCACCTGCATAGCGCCGATGTTGGGTTTAGCCATCGCCCATGGGAATTTGTGCCGGGGGGAAGTGACAACGAGGTGGTCTTTAAAATTGTCAGCCCCGATGGTGAGGGCGGATATCCAGGACGAGTGGAGGTGGTTGTAACCTACCGCTGGAGCGAGGATAATGTGCTTTCCATACTTTTTAACGCCACAACAGATGCGCCAACGGTGCTTAATCTTACCCATCATAGCTACTTCAACCTAGGCGGGGAGGAGGGTGGTTCCGTGGCCAACCATCTGCTACAGCTTAAGGCTAGCCGTTACCTTGCTACGGACAAGCATCAAATTCCTACTGGTAAGCTTACTGCAACAGCAGGCACGGTTATGGATTTTTCGGAATTTCGGCTACTAATGCAGGGGTTGGAAAGCAGCCATCCCGACATACTTATTGGCAATGGTTACGACCACTGCTGGGTGGTTGATGCACCCGAGGGAAAGCTTAATTCGGTGGCTTTTCTTAAACATCCTTACAATGGAAGGGTAATGGAGGTGAGAACTACACTCCCTGGAATACAGGTTTATACTGGTAATGGCCTCGACAGCCTTGTTCCTGGACGGGCAGGCCGTTTTTACGTGCACCGTGATGCCATTTGTCTAGAACCTCAACTTTTTCCGGATGCCCCAAACCATGCGGAGTTTCCTTCCTCAGTAATTACCCCGGAAAAGCCGTTTGAGCATGTAATTGAGTATGCTTTCTCCTTTAAGCAGTAGGGGTGTGAGTTATATTGATAGCTCAAAATGGTTAAGTTTGTGAAATACTCAATGTAGCCTAATATCAACGTTAGATTGGGACAGGGATGGCAGAGTACATCCCTGTTTTGTATGCGAGATGGCTTGTTCTAAAATTTCAACAGAAAGTAGATGATTACAGTCGTTCTAATAATGCTTGCTGGAATTGTGGCAGGAATTTGGCTTCGCACAAAGCCAAGAGTAGTGTTGCTTAACGATAGGCTCACTACCTATGCCATATACCTGCTACTGCTATTGCTGGGTATTTCCATCGGTTCCAATAGCACAATTGTTTCCAACCTGCCAATTCTGGGTGTAAAGGCACTGGTAATAACCTTGGGGGCAGTTGTAGGCAGCATTGTTCTTGCCTTTGTTACCTATCGTGTTTTTTTCAAGCAAAAGGAGAAAGCATGAAGGGTAGCTTGATAATTCTTTCATTCTTCGCAGTAGGTGTAATGTTGGGTTATATGCATCTTCTCCCAGATTGGATGCTGCACGGTAACTTTACTGAGTATGCCCTTTACCTGCTCATGTTTCTTGTTGGTGTTGGAATTGGCTCCGATCCACGATCGCTCAAAGCCATCAGAAGTATGAATTTAACGGTGCTGCTTGTGCCGTTAACAACCATTGTAGGCACCCTAATTGGGGTAAGCTGTGTATCGTTGCTTATATCCGATATTTCGTTAAAAGACATTATTGCCATTGGCTCTGGCTTTGGTTACTATAGCCTTTCGAGCATTTATATCACTGAGTTGCGGGGCGAGACTCTAGGGGTAGTGGCGCTGCTCTCGAACGTTATGCGTGAGATTATCACTTTATTGTTTACCCCTCTCTTTGCTCGTTATTTTGGTAAGTTGGCCCCTATTACTTGTGGTGGTGCCACCTCCATGGATACAACACTCCCCATTATTACCCAGTACGCGGGGAAGGAGTATGCTGTGGTAAGCCTCATAAACGGTACCGTGCTCACGGTTTTGGTCCCATTTCTTGTCACTTTTGTTTTGGCCTAACGATCTCTTTTTGCAGCACTTTTTAGTGTATAAATGGCTCAGAGTCTTGCATTGATGCTGAAAATCCATGAATTAAGCGTATCTTTACACCAAATTTGGAGGCCGTGTTAACCGATGATGGCTGCACGGTCTTGTAAGTAGTATTAATCGTCAATAGAAAGGAGCATTATGGGGAGGCCAAGGGAAACCTCGAATAAAAAACAAGTAAGGACAAACAAGGAGAAGAAGAGAAAAGAGAAGGAATTGAAGCGGATAGAACGCAAGGAAAGCGGGAAATCCAGCAATTTTGATGACATGATTGCCTACGTGGATGAGAATGGGATGATTACCTCTACACCACCTGATCCAATGAATAGGCAGGAAATTGAAATTGACAGCATTGAGGTTGGAATTCCTCGTTCCACAGATGAGCCAGTTGAAATTGTTCGCCATGGAGTGGTTTCGTTCTTCAACGATTCCAAAGGGTTTGGCTTTATCAAGGACCTCGACACGCAGGAAAGTATATTCGTACACATTAACGGACTCCTTGAATCCATTAAGGAGAATAACCGCGTGACCTTTGAGGTAGAAAAAGGACAACGTGGCCCTATTGCAGTTAAGGTAAAACTTGACAAGTAGGACTTTCGCATAAATCCCCTCTAGCGGAAACGTAATTTGTTTTTTAGCTCATTACGGTTCAGCAGCCATTCAACGTGGAGGAGTTATAGGGCTTAAGGGTAAGTGTATATTAAGGCAACACCCTTAACCTTTTTTTGAAGTGCTGCATGCCATGTTCGCTGTAGCCATCCACCATTTCTAGACATACCCATTCAATTGTTTCTGGTGAAGTCCCCCGATTAGCACCACTCACTCATACAGTGGTAGCGGTAAATTATTTTCTGGAGTCATCATTGTATGAGGGAGGTATAAGCGGCCTCTTCATTTGAATGCCCCCTAATCTCTCACCTCCCGGGTGGCTGTATCGTTACAATGCGGATCCTTCATGCACCTTTTCTTGCCAACCAGAAATCTCTTTTTGCTGTTTTGTGTGAAAAAACTTGCGATTCCTCCAATATCGTAGTAATTTTTGGACTCAAAATACGGTAAAGACAAAAGATGTTTAAGCACGCCGCGCACTGGGCAAGGGAAATAAGCGTTGAACTGGTTGATAATCCTTCATTAGAATTACTTAAACAGGTTGAACATTGGCTGTGCAATGAGTATGAAAATTCCTATGCAGGGTTTTACTGTAACTGGGATATTATTCTGCACCGGTTTGAGAAGAAGCAGGTATACCTATTGCTGGTAGATGAGAAGGTGGTAGGTTTTATCTGTTGGTATGGAACGGCTACAGTAAAGTTTATCGACATTGTTGAGGTGATGCCATCCATGCGTCGGCGAGGAGCGGGACGGTTTATGATGGAGGAGTGCTTAGGGGTTTTTCAAGACCAGGGTTGTGTTGTAGTTGGGCTTGAATGCCCATTTTTTTCCTCCTTACCGTTTTGGCGAAGCCTTAAATTTATTGACTATCCCATCCAAAGGTCTTGTGTAAATCAACGGATGTATCGAATACTAACTCCGGCGCTGGAGTGGACTACCCTTGAACGATATAACTCTCCTTTGGTGGAGTTGTGGTGCGAATCGCCGCAGATGGCCAGCGCAAAGGAGGCTACTTGGAGATGGAATATTCAGCTTGAGAATAGTTCGAAAAGGTTGGCTCGCCCCATTGTATTTCCATGCCAGCAGGAGTGGAGAATACGATATCGCAAAGGGATGCAGGTCCTGGCTGACTCCGAGGTGAGGTTCTTTGGAGGAGAAGGGGCCTTTTTTGATGGGTTTTTGATTATCAGGGAATTGAGCGATGAGATATTTGTGATGCATTAATATTTGGAGTAAATTGTTGTGGATTTGAGTGTTGAAAATCCTATTACTGCAGATTCCTGCCCTATGCAATGGGAGAGTATGCAGTGAAGTATTCCAAGTATGTTTTAACCAAATTTACCTAACCCATGAATACCTTTTCTTCTCTAACTTTATGGATAATACTGGCCATCGTAATGCCAGGACTAGTTACAATTTCTTGCCTCTTGGTGATATTTCAATGGGTTTACCCAGAGGTGGGTCATAGCTTTTATGCAATAGCAATGAACAGCTGGTATGAATTTTCGTTCATAATTGCCATTATGATAGTGACCCAAGTAGTGGGTATTGTTCAAGAGCAAATTCTTAATGGCCTCAAGTTGTTCCCTAGTCAAGTAGAGCTGAGTGCTGGAGCCGTAAAACTTGCAAAGAAGTTGAAAATTAAGGCAAAGCGCATTAATCCATCAGAGGAGTATGGCCTTCTTTACATGGTGCTTGCAATGCTTCAGCCCGATGACGACAAGCATGGACATATACAGCGAGTGGCCGGACAGTTCTTCTTAACGGTAAACTGCATGGCTTCATACCTCATTGGGGCATTGGTTGCCCTTGCTATGGCAATTCGGCATGGGATGACCTCTGAAACCGTGATGTTTCTTATCGCCATGCTTATACTCTACGTTTTTACATTTAAGGCAATGCAGGTAAGATTCACCTCGCTTGTTTCCAGTTTGTGGATTGCCAGACACATTGCTTTGAGGCGAATATCAAAGATTTGATTTCGTTGACAGTCTTAGGCTTGTGCCCCGTTTGCTAGGCTGGGTTTTTCTTTACGTGCCGGTTAAATAGCAGTAAGCCGATGATGGTTGATACTCCTATTAGCACAAATATGCCCCAAAAAATTGTAGGCATATAAGTGTCGGTGATTAGCCTCTGATAAAGGAATGAACCTAAGATTCCTGCTATACCACCACCTATAACTCCATAAAGGAATGAGTAGCCTTGGTAAAGCGCCTTTTTGTCGGGTGGTGCAATAAGCCCAACATAGGAGATAAACTTTGGGTGGGCAGTCATCTCACCAATCGAGAAGATAAACAGGCCTAAAATGAACACCCATGGATTGGAGGAAAAAGCCCACATGGCAAAACCGAGAGAGCCAAATCCTATGCCCACAATCATTGTGGGCAGTGCTTTAAACCTGTTGACTATTTTGGAAACTATCAGCTGAAGACTTATTATGGTTGCTGCATTGATGACGGTTACATGTTCCGAGTCAAAATGCCACGATGGATTCGCATAAAAGTAACCAAGAATATTATTTACGAATTCGTTTACTGATGACATATCTATGTGATACTGAAGAAACCACAGTACTGTATTGTACATTTGAAAGTAAAGAATCCAGAATCCGCTGTATATCAGAATCATGGAGATAAAGCGGAAGTCTTTGAGCACAAGAACAGCCTCTTTCAGCACCACTGGGATGGATTTGCTGCTTTTTGGTCTCGAGGGCTCCTTAAAAATAAATAGGTTGAGCAGCAGTAGCCATCCTGTGCCAATTGATGCCATTATGAAAATATAGTTCCAGGAGATACTTTTTAGGTAGGGAATTAGTAGCAGCGGAACAAGAAACGCCCCAAGGTTGATAGACCAGTAGTATATGCCAAATCCAAGCGAGGAGTTACTTTCGTTGGTTTCGCGAGCAATGGTTCCCGCGATTATGGGTTTGAAAAAGCCAGCACCAATTGCCATTAAACCTAAACTTATAAATACCATGCCATAAGAGGTCATTTGGCTGGTAAGAAAATAGCCTGTGCTCATTACTACAAATGCAAAGAAGAGCGTTTTTCTATAGCCGTAGCGGTCGGCAACGGCACCAGCTAAAATGGGGAGCGAGTAAATAAGTGCCGTGATCGTACTCATGATTAAACCTACACGCTCTGTGCTCAGTCCCAACCCACCTTTACCAGCTTTAAGAACTAGATAAACAGCAAGAACCGACATTACACCGTAGTAGGATCCTCTCTCCGAAAACTCCATAAGAATTACGGTCCAGTAATTTCGGCTAAAGCCTTTTTTTGCGGGTTGTGTATTTGTATCCATCAGAAATTAGCGTTATGTGGTTTTACAAAGATGGAAATTTGACGTGATTTCTGGGGAAAAGATTAACCATTTTTCCCTCTTGCTGTTAAGTTTTTATTTATCAACGGGCAAAGATTCTTTAATTTAATGTGCTTTTGAGTTCTAATTTGCTGTAATTTGCCCTTGTTATCTTCTTACTATTGCTATGAAGGGTTTTCGTTTAATTGTTGGGAGTATAGGCATCGCTATAATGCTGCTTCCTGGCATGGAAGCCAAGGCTCAGCAGGGATTGCCATTTATTACTCACTATAAGCTGCCGGGTTCCATGAGCACTCAAACATGGGCCATTGAGCAGGGTAAAAATGATCTAATTTACTTCCTCAACCGAAAGGGAGTCTTCTCTTTCGACGGTTATGAGTGGGAGAATCTTCAGGTCAAAGGACGTCCGTTGGCAATGGCTTTTCACGAGAAGCTATTTGTAAGCACCGATATGGGTATAGTTTCCCTTGAGCCTAACCGCAAGGGTGAATTCATGCAACGGGAGGTGAAGGATACCATCTACGACTACTACCACAAGTTGGTGGAGGTGGGGCAGACTCTGTATGCCGTTGGAACGCAGAATGTGTGTAGGGTTGTGGCAGGTGAATCGGAGTTTTTGCAGCGTGTTTATGCTGAAACCGATAGCTCTCGCTTCATTACGGATGCCTTTAACCTGAAGGGTGAGCTCTACATTGTCCAAAATAAGACGCAGGTATTCCTGATGCGAAATGGGCATGCCGTTCCGCTGAAGTTTTCATTGCCTGAAGGGGCGGAGATTGCATTCACCTTTGGTGATGGCAATGACGTTTTTATGGGGCTCTCCAACAACCGGGTATACCGATTCACGGGGAAGGATATACAGCCTTTCGTGCTAAAGGACCAAGTTTACCTTGACGCAAGCTACCTGAATGGGGGTATTGTGGTAAATAGCTCAAGAATTGCTTTTGCTACCCTGCTGGGAGGCTGTGTTGTGGTCGATTCAAAGAGTGGTGAGACCATTGCCATGGTAAATTATCGGGCGGGACTTCCCGATGATGAGATTTTTTCCATGGGGGTTGATAATCATTCCGGGCTTTGGCTGGCCCATGGTATGGGGATTTCGCGCATCGATTTTAAAATTCCGGTGACCTCCTATGAGCACTATCCTGGCCTTAATGGGAATGCCCTTTCTGTTGTGGAATTTCAAAACCGCTTATACGTAGGTACTAGCGAAGGTCTCTACATGTTGAATGAGGTGAAGGACTTTAAGGAGGTGGAGATAGTCGTTAAGGAGAAGGTTCCTCAGCGTAGTGGACAGGTGGGTGCAGCAACGACTTCGAATACTTCGGAAGTGGCCGCTGTTGCGGAGCACGAGAAAAAACGAAAGAGTTTTTTCTCCCGTCTCTTCGACAAGATTGCTGGGAATAAACCAAGTGAAGAGCATGGTGAGGTAGCGGCAACCGAGTCAAAGTTGGCACAAGAGCAAATTGTCCGAAAAAAGAAGAAGATACTTGCACTACAGTCGGTAAGCTATGCCTACCAAAAGATTGCTGGAGTTGAGGGGAAATGTAGACAGCTGGTCGTGTTCAACGATGAGCTGCTTGTGGTAAGTAGTAGGGGAGTTTACTCCGTCTCGAAAGATAAGGCCACTCCCGTTGTTGTAGGAAAATATTCCCTATTTGCGGTTCCCTCTGGATTTAATAAAAAGGTAGTTTGGGTTGGTACCGAATCGGGCCTTCAGCAATTGACAGAAAACGATGGGAAATGGACTGTTGTAATGATTTTTCCCTCCGAGAATGAGTTGCCTGTTTCTGTTGCCGAGTTCTCAGCAAAGGAACTGCTCCTATCTACTGAGTCGTCGGTGATAAAGCTAACGTTGAATGGAAGCAGTGTTGCCAATGCCGTGGCAGTAAATACTAAGGGTAATACTTTCGACTCTCCTGTGGTGCGTACCATTTCTGGTCACACCATGGTTATTACTGCCAATCACGTTTTTGCCTACGATAAGAGCTCAAATACCCTTTCCGACGATAGTTTGCAGTTTCCTTCATCCGATATTAAGGTTTTTTTCTCCCAAGCTAAGGTGACCTGGCTACAGTCGAAAGGGGATTGGCAATGTTACTCCCCTCGAGGATTCATCGAGAACCCTAACCTGCCATATCTCTCCCTCTTCGATAAGGTTAATGACATTTTTCTCACCACTGGCAATAAGCTCTTCTTGGTGAATGGCTATAATGAAATTGTTCGGATCGACAGTAAAGGAAAGTCGTTGGATTCCACCATCTTTTCGCTGTTGCTCAAGAGTGTAAAGGATGGAAATGGAAACCTGCTTGACCTTGACGATATCGACCTTAGCTACTCCGATAACTCTCTGCGAGTTAAGATTGCCGCTCCTTCGTTTGTGAAGGAAAAATCTGCTGAGTTTCAGTATCTCATCGTAGGGATGATGAATCGATGGTCGGAATGGAATAGGACACCAGTGCTGGAATTCCCGTTTTTTCCCTCGGGACACTATGTCCTAAAAATTCGAGCTCGTGATGTGCTGGGCCATCAAAGCAAGACCTACTCCCTTGCCTTCCGTATTAGACCTCCATTCTGGAAGTCAATTTGGTTTATTTCGCTCAGTAGCATTTTGCTGCTCTTCTCTCTCGCCATTTTTATTCGTGTAAGGGAGAGGAACCTCATAAAGGAGAAAATTGTGCTGGAACAGAGAGTTCGTGTGCGAACCCAAACCATTGAGGAGCAGCGAATGGAGATGGAGAATCAGCGTGATGCTCTTGCCCGGCAAAACGAGGAGATAATGCAGCAGAAAGAGGAGATTGAGGCTCAGCGTGATGAAATTGAGAACCAGCGTGACCAGATTGTTAAGCAAAATGAAAATATCACAAAGAGTATTGAATACGCCAAGAGGATACAAACAGCAGCCATGCCTTCAAAGGAGGCCGTGGAGCTTGTACTTCCCGAACATTTCATTTTCTTTAAACCTCGTGATATTGTAAGTGGTGACTTTTACTGGACCGTTAATCACAACGGAAAGACCATTGTGGCTGTTGCCGACTGCACTGGTCATGGTGTTCCTGGTGCATTTATGAGCATGCTTGGCCTTTCATTCCTAAGTGAGATTGTGAATACGGTGGGTGATTTACATCCTGCAACTATTCTTAACCAGCTGAGGGCCTTCATTAAGTACACCCTTTCCCAAGAAGGGAATGACGGAGGGTCGAAGGATGGAATGGATATTGCCCTTTGCATAATCGACCGCGAGAGCAACCAGCTGGAGTTTGCAGGGGCATATAATCCGGTTTACATTATCCGAAATGGGGCACTTGAGGAGATTAAGGGTGATAAGATGCCCGTGGGAATTCACCTAAGCGAGAAGGAGTCGTTTACTAATAACATTATTCCCTTGGATGGAATTACCGCATTCTACCTCTTCTCCGATGGATTTGCCGACCAATTTGGTGGACCAGAGGGGCGCAAGTTTAAGGCAAAAAACTTCAGGGAGTTGCTTGCCAAGAATCATGCACGCCCAATGGCGGAGCAACGTTTAGCCCTTGAGACTGCCTTTAGCGAGTGGCAGGGTTGCAACGACCAAGTGGACGATGTGCTGGTGGTAGGAGTCAGAATTGTTTGATAGCCTAGGCGGTATTGAACTGTTCTACCTTTTCTTGCAAAAAGGCCACGCTTATGGACTCACTCTTTTTTTGCTTCCTGCTGTTTTTGGAGCTGTTGACCATTCTCTATTTTGTTTGTAGAAAGGTTGCACTATCTTTGGTATTGCCCACTATTAGGACTTTTTCAACCGTATTTTTAGAATAAAATATTTAGGTAAAAATGCAGAAGATTAGATTTACATCGTTGGCGCTCGTTGCTGCCGTGTTGCTCTCGGCTTGCAGCTCAGGCAAACGTCATGCGCTATACTCCAACCAAAATTTTACGGTTTACGCCGACTCTGTTGTTTGGGGTAATTACAAGGCCGTCGCCCTTTCATCAGGAGAAATACAGTCGAACTATGCCTCTGCCGATGCAAAAATCGACAGCATGAGAACGTGGAAGCTTACTGCCGATATTAAGGCGTATCCTTCGGTAGAGACCAACTTCCCGTTGGTAAATGCACTCTACAACCTCTCGTTGGAGGAGTTGGAAAAGAACAGAACTGCCGATGGCTATCTGAACACCGGCAAGAGCTGGGAAGGCGTTTGGACACGAGACATGAGCTACAGCATTGTGCTTTCGTTGGCCTACATCGACCCGCCTGTGGCTCGACGTTGCCTCATGAAAAAGGTGAAAAACGGGAAGATTATTCAGGATACCGGCTCCGGTGGATCGTGGCCCGTTTCTACCGACCGAATGACCTGGGCTCTGGCCGCTTGGGAGGTGTATAAGGTTACCGGTGATAAGGCCTGGCTCGACACCATCTATCCCATTGTAAAGAAATCGGTGGATACCGATCTTAAAACCATTTACTACCCGGGGAGCTTGGCTTTGGGCGAGTCGTCGTTCCTTGATTGGCGTGAGCAAACCTACCCACTTTGGATGAAGCCAGTGGATATTTACCGTTCCGAGTGTTTGGGAACCTCAGCGGTTCATAGCCAGGTGATGCATATTCTCGACAAGATGGAGGCCATTGAGGAGGGAAAGCATGGGGAGTACGAGCAGAAGGCTGAGGCGCTAAAGGCTGGTATCAACAAGGAGCTATGGCAGCCCGAAAAGGGTTACTATGCGCAATACCTGTATGGACGAACATACATGTCCGTTTCGCCCAAAGCAGAGGCACTGGGAGAGGCGCTTGCCGTTCTCTTTAACGTAGCCGATAAGGAGAAGCGCACCACTTTGATTGAGCACATGCCGGTGACGCCCTATGGCGTTCCCACCATCTATCCTGAAATTCCGGATATTACCCCATACCACAATAATAGCATTTGGCCATTTGTGCAGAGTTACTGGAATTGGGCTGCTGCCAAAGCGGGTAATGAGGCTGCTGTAACCTACGGTTTGGCATCCATTTACCGTGAGGCTGCCATGTTCCTAACCAATAAGGAGAATATGGTGGCCCAAACGGGTAGGGAAGAGGGTACCGTGATTAACTCCGACCGGCAGCTGTGGAGCGTAACGGGAGATATAGCCATGATTTATCGAGTTCTGCTCGGCATGAACTTTAGGCCCGAGGGCATTTCGTTTAAGCCTTTTGTTCCGAAGGCATATGCTGGAACAATTAAGGTAAATGGATTTCATTACCGTAATGCTGTTCTCAATATAACCCTGTCGGGCTATGGAAATTCAGTTAAGTCGTTTAAAATAAATGGAGCTAAGCAGGATTCTGCCTTTGTTGCGGGCTCATTATCCGGAGAAAACAGTATTGAGATTGAACTTCGGAGCAAGCCACTTCCTGAGTCGAAAATAAACCTTGTTGACGTGGTCTTCACCCCCGCAACGCCAGCCGTTTCGGAAAAGGAGAATAAGCTGATTTGGAATAAGATTGCCGGTGCCGATTTTTACCAAGTGGTAAAAAATGGAACTCCGGAAGGGAAAACAACCGACACCGTATATTCGACAACTCCTACCGATGGCTATGCGGAGTATCAGGTTAAGGCCATTGGGAAAAGTGGAGAGTCGTTTTTGAGTGAACCACTGCCCATTTACGCCTCCAAACCGATTGTCTTAGAGGCCGAAAACTTTGCTCCGCGCTCAACCTTACCTTACAAAAACTTCTCGGGTAAAGGATTTGTGGAGCTTAGCCTTCAGAAGAACCTATCGGTGGAAATTCCATTCTCGGTGGATACCGAAGGAAAATACATCTTTAGCGCGCGCTACTCCAACGGAACTGCCCGGATGTGCTGCTTCAACACCTGTGCCATTCGCACCCTTCTGGTGGATGGCGACGTTGCAGGAGTGGTGGTGATGCCGGTTATTGAAGATAACCAGTGGAGCGACTGGGGTTGGAGCAACAACCTAGTGCTAAATCTTAAGCCGGGTAAGCATACGCTCAAAATCACCTACCTGCCTTACAACGAAAACATGAATGGTGATATCAATACTGCCATGCTCGACTATGTGAGGTTGGTGAAGGAGTAGTTGAGAAGGATTCTTTCTGATTTAATGCCCGTTCATAGCCCACGGTTTTGCCGTGGGCTATGATGTTTTATTGAACTTCAATCTGGAGCCATGGCTGTCTGTTTGCCAATGAATATGCAATGTTCGAGTTCTTATCAATACGAAGGACAAGATGAGAACATCTGCCAGTTGAACTTATTTTATGCGTGTTTGCGATGGGCGTTGATTGAGATGATTTAAAACCCCACAGATATCTTTCCTACAGATTCCATATTCCAGCTCATCTTATTCTCATAATATCGGTGCTTAACACCCATGTCAATCTGCGTTTTGTTCTTTAAATTAAACAACAACGAGCTTCCAATACTCGAATTGGGGAAAAGTGGATTTCCATTGAAGAAGCTATTCTGCGATGGTGTTGTGTATTGTCCAAAAATGTTGAACTGTATCTTGTTTGTTAAGTTGTAGCTCGTTTTTGTGTTTATGCCCAATACGTCTGAACGTGCAGCGGTAAGGTAGTCGTATTGCCTACTGAAAAAACTACCCACATCAACGGAAAGCTTACTATAGGGTTGCCAACTCAACTCTCCACCTATTTGAAAATACTCTCCATACGCAATATGAGTTACCTGACGACTACCACTGTAGAGGTATAGCTTGCCGAATATTTTATTGGCTTGTGCTTTAATGAAATCATTCGTCAACGGTTGACCTTTTCTAAATTCCGACTGTAGCAGAAAATTGTAATTACCGTAGATTGGTAATGCCTTGTCTTGAAAAAGTGCCTTTACTTTAAATGGGTATGAACTGGGTGTTTTGAGGTTATTGGCTGGGACATTAAATCTCATGAAAAGTAAACCGTCGTTTCTGCCTCCATGGTTAATGCCATAGCTTAGGCTGTTATCGATGGATAGCGAATCAACCCCTTTAGATTTACCGTCAGTTTGATTGTTCTGCGAAAAAGCTGGTAAAAAGCATTATTGTAATGGAGGTTAACTTTTTCATCAATGATTTATCTGTTGCCAATGAAGTAACTCAATACTTTAAATCATATTGTTGCAGTAGCTTCCTATGCCAGTAGGGCTCGTTTCTATCTATCCAAAATACTAGAAAGGTTCATCTGTATTGCATGTATCGTGCCGTTTTTACCTAGATTAACAGTATGCAGCAATTTCTTAATCACATAAATGTGATTCGCTTCTAGATGTTGTAGGGGTGAGGTGCTCAATACACTACAAAAGGGATGGTAGTTCTCATCGTGAATGACCAAATTCTTCTGCTTTGCAGCATAAATTCACCTGAAATATAAAATAGTGTTATCTTCGGTATGACAAAACAAAACTCAAAAACTTAAAAGGAATGAAAAGATTTTTTACTGTCATGCTGGGACTGTTAATGGCGGCAACGCTTTTTGCCCAGTCAAGTGCAAAGATTAATATTGGGCTAAATCTAGAGGTTGGAAAAACCTACACCCTCAACCAGAAATCTACTCAGGACATTTCGCAGCTCATAATGGGAACGGAGCAGAATGTTAAAACCGAGATTGCAGGAGTCACCACTTTGCTGGTTAAGGAGGCAACCGATTCCGGCTATACAGTTGAAATGCGCTTTAAAAAGATGTCGTATAAGATGTCCTCGGCCATGATGAATATGGAGTTTGATTCCGAAAAGCCAGTGGGTGATGAGGATATGTTTGGAAAGGTGATGCTTAGCTTCATTAAGAATCCCTACACGATGCTGCTGTCAAAAACGGGAGAGGTGCTGGATGTGAAGGGAGTTGATGAGGCCATTGACAATACCGTAAATGGACTTGATGTTCCCGATATGAATAAGATGCAGATTAAAGCCAGCGTTAAAAACTCCTTTGGTTCCGAAACGCTTAAGAGCAGTTTCGATATTATTTTGCGCTGCTATCCTGAACAACCAGTTGCCGTTGGTGATACTTGGAAGAATACCGTTATGCTAAAAATGCTGGGAAAAACCACCAAGGAAAACGAGTGGACTTTAAAGTCGATCGATGGGGGTGAGGCCACCATTGCTGGCAATGCTACGATGGCAGTAGCCGCATCCGATAAGCCTTTTGTGGTAAATGGGATGAATGCACATGCCAACTTTTCGGGAACAGAGCAGTCCACCTTTAAACTTGATGTGAAAACAGGCTGGATTACCACTGCTACCTCTACCTCCACATTTGAAGGTACCATGGTTATTGAGAAGAATGCGCAGCTGCCCAACGATCTCGAAATTCCAATGAAGTTTACAACCATAAATAATTTCACGGCTACGGAGTAGCATCCAAAGTCAAACGTGTAAAATATAGAAAGGGGGCTTTTGCCCCCTTTCGTTATTTTGCCATTTCTGTGGTAAATGCTGGTTGAATTCCGTCTCTACACTTAATTTGTTTGTCGATATTCTTTAACTTCTCTGAGACTTCTTCTAACTTCTTCTAACTTCTTCTAACTTCCTCTTCAAATACTCATCGATGGCTTTAGCTGCAGTTCTACCTGCTCCCATGGCAAGAATAACCGTGGCCGCTCCGGTAACTGCATCGCCACCGGCAAAAACACCCTCCCGCGTGGTTTTGCCGCTCTCGTCGGCAATAAGACACTGCCACTTGTTGGTCTCCAGTCCAGGTGTAGTGGTGGAAATTAGCGGATTGGGTGAGGTGCCGAGCGACATTATCACCACATCGGTCTCCATGTCGAACTCTGACCCTGGAATCTCAATTGGACTTCTTCTTCCAGACGCATCTGGCTCACCGAGCTCCATTTTTAAGCAGCGAATGCCACGAACCCAACCATTGTCGTCACCCAAAATTGCAACAGGATTGGTGAGCATGTGAAAATGCAGGCCCTCCTCCTTGGCGTGGTGAACCTCCTCAACTCTTGCGGGCAGCTCCTTCTCCGAACGACGGTAGATGATGGATACATCGGCACCCAAACGGATTGCTGTTCGGGCAGCGTCCATGGCCACATTCCCACCGCCAACTACGGCTACCCGTTTCCCAACGTATATGGGTGTATCGTAGTTGGGGTCGAAGGCTTTCATTAGGTTGTTGCGGGTAAGGAACTCGTTGGCGGAAACAACACCGTTGAGATTTTCTCCCGGAATGTGCATGAACTTGGGTAGCCCAGCACCGGAACCCACAAACACGGCATCGAATCCTTCTTCATCAAGTATTTCGTCAATAGTAATGGTGCGACCAACTACCACATCGGTTTCAATTTCAACGCCCAACTTGCGAACGTTGTTTATTTCGTGCTCAACCACCCTCTCCTTTGGTAGACGGAATTCGGGAATGCCATACTCCAAAACTCCTCCAGCCTGATGTAGGGCCTCAAATATTTTTACGTAATAGCCCATTTTTGCCAAGTCGGTGGCGCAGGATAAACCTGCAGGGCCGCTACCAATAACTGCTACTCTTTTCCCATTCGATGGGGCTACCTCGGAAAAGGATACGTTGTTTTCACGGCTCCAGTCGGCCACAAATCGTTCCAATTTTCCTATGGATACTGGTTCACCTTTAACTCCCAGAATACAGGAGCCTTCGCACTGGGTTTCCTGCGGACAAACTCTGCCGCAAACCGCTGGTAAGCTGCTGTCCTCAGCAATGGTTTCGACCGCTTTGGCAAAATCGCCATTCTTTACACTCTTAATAAAGTCCGGAATCTTAATGGAGACCGGACAGGCCTCTACACAGCGCGGTTTTTTGCACTGTATGCAGCGCGTGGCCTCCAGCATGGCCTCCTCGGCATTGTAGCCATAGCAAACCTCTTCGAAGTTTGTTCTTCTAATATTTGGGTCTTGTTCCCTAACCGGAACACGGGGGATTTTATTACTCATGACGACCTATATTGCAGTTGTGATTTTTTTCTTCCATCTCTTTCAACTTCTTTCCCTCGATGGTGCGATACATGTTTTGGCGTCGCATGGCCTCCTCAAAGTCAACCTCGTGGGCGTCGAATTCGGGTCCGTCAACGCAGGTAAACTTGGTTTTGCCCCCCACGGTAACCCGACAGGCACCGCACATACCCGTTCCGTCTACCATCAGCGTGTTTAAGCTGGCGATGGTTTTTATGCCAAGCTCGCGGGTAAGTGCCGACAGGAATTTCATCATTATCATTGGTCCAATGGTGATGGCAAGGTCGTACTTTTTACCTTTGTTGTTCACCAAATCCTTTAGCAGGTCGGTAACTAATCCGTGGAAGCCCACGCTACCGTCGTCGGTGGCAACAAATACCTCTCCGGCCACCTTGGCCATCTCCTCTTGAAGAATGAGGAAATCTTTGCTCTTTGCCCCAATAATTACATCTGCCTTAATGCCTCTGCTTGCCAAATACTTTACCTGCGGATATACGGGTGCTGTTCCAACACCACCAGCTACAAAAAGAATTCTCTTCTGTGCCAGCTGCTCATCTGTTTCATGTATAAGTTCGGAGGGCATTCCAAGCGGTCCAACAAAATCGAGCAAAAACTCACCCTCTTCCTTTGCGCAAATTAGTCGGGTAGAAGCGCCTACGGTTTGGGTAACAATGGTCACCGTGCCCGCATCGGAGTCGTAATCGGCAATGGTGAGCGGAATGCGTTCACCCTTATCGTGAACCCTCACAATGATAAATTGTCCGGGTTGAGCAGCCTTGGCAACTCTTGGTGCCTCAATGTCCATTAGGTAGATGTGAGGCGCAAGTGCTTTTTTCTTTACAATTTTGTACATGGTGATATCCGTGGTTTATTTGGCAATCGTTTTCGCAAAGATAGAATTTTAGGTTAATGGTTTCCTTTAGGGTTTGGTTTCGTTCTTTATTTGGGTTGTGTGATATCCTTCACACAGTATGCGTTATGGTAACCTTTTGCACTGTTTTGCTAGAATTCTGCGACCCAAAAATAGCGCAAACTCAAAAGTTGTATCATGACATAAATCACCAAAAAAATTGAAAAATAGTATTGATACTTTACTCTCCACCAGCTACATTTGTCTAAAACCACTTTAGAGGTATGGTAAATAGCATTGCATACCAATCGCTCTACCACAACTTTGGAAAAGGCTTGTACGAGTGCTGGATCTGTTAGCATTCCCTTTCTTCTTTTACTCAGTTACGCTGAGTAACAATTCTTTTTTTATCCCAAATAGTATATAATATCTAATCCATTTGCTGTATGCGTGGACTAATTTTCGATATACGGAGGTACTCCGTTCACGATGGTCCCGGAATTCGCACAACGGTATTCTTTAAGGGATGTCCGTTGAGGTGCCGCTGGTGCCATAACCCGGAGAGTCGCCGGGAGATACCAGAGGCGGTTGACCGGGTATATCGGTTGGAAGATCGTGAGATTCGCACTAAGGAGACACTGGGTAGGTATATGTCGCCGGAGGAGGTGGTTGCCGAAGTGCTTAAGGATAGAGCATTCTACGAGGAATCGCTGGGAGGCGCTACCATCTCTGGTGGCGAACCTTTGCAGCAAACGGCCTTCTTGGTGGAGCTGCTCAAGCTGCTCAAGGAGCAGAATATTCACACTACCATTGATACTTGCGGCTTCGCACCAAACGTAGCATTTCAGCAGGTTGCACCGCTCACCGACCTTTTCCTATTCGATGTTAAGCACATGGAGACGGTGGAGCATCAGTTGCTTACTGGCGTTAGAAATGATGTGGTGCTGCACAATTTGCGGTATTTGGTAAAGGAGGGTAAGCGGGTTATTGTTCGGTTTCCCTTAATTCCCGGGCTAAACGATGGTGAGCAGAATCTCAAAGCCATGGAGGAACTATTTGCTGAACTCCCAGGCTTGAGTGAACTGCACATTCTTCCTTACCACTCCATTGCCAAGGGTAAATACCAACGGTTGGGAATTGAAAATCTTATGGATGGCGTTGCCGAGCCCACCTCCGATGCGGTGGCTAAGGTGGCAAGTAGGTTTACAGGCATTGGATTGGTTGTTAAAATTGGAGGTTGACGTAATGATTAATAGTAGAATACATAAACAGCGCGAGATGAGCCTAAAGGCCATCAATCGCATTTCAGCAGAGAGAGCAAAGCTAATTACCGAGTTCTATTCACAGCCCGCTACGGCGTTGCTCTCCGTCCCCATGCAGCGAGCAGGCTCCTTGATGCACATTCTTGCCAATAAAGCAATCTGCATCAACCCATACGAGTTGATTGTGGGCGAGCGTGGGCCGGCCCCAAAGGCAACGCCAACCTATCCGGAGGTGTGCCTTCACTCCCTCGACGATTTGGAGATACTCAACACGAGGCCAAAGGTCTCCTACAAGGTTGATGAGGAGGTTCGCGAGGTTTACCGCAGCTCCATTATCCCTTTTTGGAGCGGGAGAACCATTCGCGACAGGGTGTTCGAAATGGTTACGGAGGAGTGGAAAGATGCCTACACGGCAGGGATTTTTACCGAATTTCAGGAGCAGCGGGCACCCGGCCATACCGTAACCGGACCAAAGCTTTACCGGAAGGGGATGCTCGACCTTAAGCAGGACATTGCTCAGAGCATGGCCAGCATTAATCCGCTTACCGATAGCCATGCGTTTGAGCGTATGGAGGAGCTCAAGGCCATGAGCCTTGCCGCCGATGCCATTGTGGTGTTTGCCAATCGTCATGCGGTGGCGCTTGAGCAGCTGGCAAAAGAGGAAACGGATGGTGTCCGAAAGGCCGAGCTGCTGGAGATGGCTCGTATTTGCCGTAAGGTGCCTGCCCATGCTCCGGAAACGTTTCACGAGATGCTGCAGCACTACTGGTTTATTCATGTTGGCATTATTACCGAACTCAATCCTTGGGACTCCTTTAACCCGGGACGTCTCGACCAGCATTTGTATCCCGTTTACCAAAAGGGGATTGTAGAGGGAACGCTTACCAAGGAGGGGGCAGAGGAGCTGCTGCAATCCTTTTGGGTGAAGTTCAACAACCATCCAGCTCCTCCGAAAACCGGGATTACGGCACGGGAGAGCAACACCTACACCGATTTTGCCCTTATCAACCTAGGTGGGGTGAAACCCGATGGTTCCGATGCGGTGAATGAGCTCAGCTACCTGATGCTCGACGTTATTGAGGAGATGCGCATTCTACAACCCAGCTCCATGGTGCAGCTCAGCAAGAAGAATCCCGATAGCTTTATCCATAGGGCCATAAAGATTACCAAAACGGGCTTTGGGCAGCCATCCATTTTCAATACCGACGCCATTATTCAGGAGTTGGTAAGGCAGGGTAAATCGCTGGAGGATGCCCGTAATGGCGGGGCCAGCGGATGCGTGGAGTCTGGTGCCTTTGGTACGGAGGCCTACTGGCTTACCGGTTACTTCAACCTCCCGAAAGTGCTGGAGATTACGCTGCACAACGGAGTCGACCCTCAAACGGGTAAACGGCTTGGCCCACAAACCGGAGACCCTCGCAGCTTTGGCTCTTTTGAGGAGGTGATGGCGGCGTTCCAAATTCAGCTCCAGCACTTTGTCGATATTAAGATAAAGGGAAACTGTGCCATTGAACAGGTGTATGGCAGCATGCTTCCGGCACCATTCCTCAGCCTCTTTATCGACGATTGCATTGCCAACGGCAAGGACTACAATGCCGGAGGTGCCCGCTACAACAGCAGCTACATTCAGGGTGTGGGGTTGGGCTCCATTACCGACAGCCTTACCTCAATTCGGCACAACGTGTTCGACCATAGGCTGGTGACAATGGAGCAGCTGTTGTCGGTTTTGGCGGCAGACTTTAACGAGGCAGATGAGCTGCGCGCAAAGCTGGTTTACGAAACGCCCAAGTTTGGCAACGACGACGACTATGCCGACCAGCATGCGGTGGAGGTGTTTAACATGCTATGGACCATGATTGACGGTCGCCCTACGGCCCGTGGTGGCCAGTTTAGGCTCGACATGTTACCCACAACCTGCCATGTTTACTTTGGCAGCGTGATTGGAGCAACACCCGATGGACGGCTTGCCACTAAGCCTCTTTCGGAGGGCATCTCCCCGGTTCAGGGGGCAGATAGGAAAGGTCCAACAGCCGTAATTAAGTCGGTGTCGAAGATTGACCACATCAAAACGGGAGGAACGCTGCTTAATCAGAAGTTTGCACCTGAGTTTTTCGATGGGCCGGAATCCATAGCAAAAGTTGGGCAGCTGGTGCGCACCTATTTTAAGCTCGATGGTCACCACATTCAGTTTAACGTGGTGTCGGCGGCCACCCTGCGCGATGCCCAGCGGCATCCCGAAAACCATGCCGACCTTATTGTGCGCGTTGCGGGTTACTCCGACTACTTCAACGACCTTACGCCGGAGCTGCAGGAGGAGATTATAAGGCGAACGGAGCATCAGCGTTTCTAATCGGTTGTGCTTTTCATAAATAAAATCGGCATAGCCATTTTTGCAAATTCGGCGAGCAGGCAGGATGCCCTTTTTCTCCACTTTTTGGGCAAGCAAAAAGTGGAATAGTAAAAGGGATTTGCTACTCACATCCTGTACTGCTTGGGAACAATGATACAGCGTAACTGTACACGAAGCCATAGATGCAACCTATTGCATTCGATGAATTGTAAGCAAAACAGCAAGCGCAGAATAGAGCATTCTTAGGTAGAACTCCCGTTATTAATAGATTCTCAGCCGTCTTTGGAGCAATCCGGGCGGCTGACCTTTTGTTGGTAAAGCCTATTGTGCTTTCTTTGTTAAAAAATTGCAGCAATGGAGATAACCTTTGTGCTTGTAGAACCGGCAAGGGAGGAGAATGTGGGTGCCGCCGCAAGGGCCATAAAAACGATGGGCTTTAGCCGCCTGGCGCTGGTTAACCCTTGCGATTACCTTGGAGAGCGAGCCTTGGCTACCGCTCATGCTTCAAACGAGATTCTCCAGCAGGCCAAAGTGTTTTCGTCGCTACAGGAGGCTTTGAACGGTTTTGATTTGGTAATCGGCTCTTCGGCCAAGCATCGCAACGTGAACGAGGATTACCACCTGGTGGGCGACCTGCCCGCCATTCTTTCGGATAAGGTGGATGGTGTAGAATCGGTAGCGGTGGTCTTTGGTCGCGAGGTTTCGGGACTCACCAACGACGAGTTGGCTCTATGTCACATTTTAACCACCATTCCCATGCGGAGCAAATACCCGTCGCTGAATCTTGGGCAGGCGGTAATGGTGTATGCCTATGAGCTGTCGAAGGTGAACTTTAGCTATGCCCGAAAGAAGAGGGGGGTAGTGGCTGAGTCGGAGCTAGCCGTGGCTCGCGAACGGTTGTCGACCATTTTGGAGGATGTGGGCATTAAACCGGATACCAAGGTGTTTGGCAAAATACTAGAGCGCTTTTCGCTCCTCAATGCGGACGACCTAAATCTGTTCCATCGCTTTAGCCAAAAGTATTTTTCGAAGAAGAAGAGGTGAACGTGTTAGCCTATTTTCTCCTTTAGCTCAATTATGGGATGCAGTCTCTCAATGGAAATGTGGCGGCACCGATAGCCGCTCTCACCTCCCGGCTTGCTTCCAAAATCTTTGAGCGGTGCGCTGTCCACCTCCTGCGTGGTGGCGTAGCCGCATAGAATGGCCTTTGTCCCTGGGGGAATGGTGGTTGAGCTGGGGCTCTCCACATTCACTATGATTTGCACGTAGAAGGCTGGCTTGCGCTTGATGGCGTAGTCTTCCCTGACCAAAAGATGAAGCTTCTCCGAAAAGGGGTAGGCGGAGGTTTTTATTTCAATGTTTGGAAAATCTGGAGCGCCCTTGTTCTTGCCAATGCGGTGCCTTCTCCAATCGCCAAAGAAGAACTGGGCAAACGCCATTTCACCCAAATGTCCGGTGAGCGTATCGATGGCCGATGCGCGAGTGCGGTTTACCTGCGTAGCCGGAATAAGCCGTTCTGCCTCGGCAACCATTTCGGCGGTGATGGTAATGGAGGGGTGCACCATGGCGGTGGGTTTGTGTGCCAGAACAAGTTACGGAATTTATAGGAGTTTAACCATTTAGGAGTTTAGGTTATTAGGGTTGATATTTGCAGCGATGGTGTGGATGTAATTGACTTCTTCTGACTTCCTCTAACTTCATTTAACTCCCATTCAGCTATTGCGGTGCATAGCCGTTTCAGTTCATTGAACATTGGAGGTGCGTGCACCGTTCGCGCAAGGAATGGTTTTTTGCTACAACCATTTCATCCCTCCGGGATGATAATGTATGAGCCCGCATAGCAGTTTGTAAGGGCTTAATGGCTAGATTTATAGCCGAATAATCTTGCGTTTCTGCACTGAGGCTATTCATCGATATTCTTTGACTTCTTTAACTTCTTTAACTTCTTTAACTTCTCTGACTTCTTCTAACTCCCTTTCAGCTATTGCGGTGCATAGCCGTTTCGGTTCATTGAACATAGGAGGTGCGTGC